>MDSX01047682.1_pt1 | contig 20587 bp, 17 predicted proteins | sample 811141 | NCBI WGS metagenome assembly MDSX01 (sample SAMN05326642, study PRJNA326480) | marine metagenome | isolation source: seawater | place: Atlantic Ocean: South East | collected 2010 | reverse complement strand
CCCGAAGAATCATGTCGCAGACCCAGAACCAGAGCCACGCGACGAGGTTCTACGATGGGCAGGCGCTGCAGGAGCGCCACCCCGATCTCACCGAACCTTTCCACGGAGACGTGGTGAAGGACGAGATCGCGATCGCGTTCGGTCGACGGCACGTGCACAAGCTCGTCGAGCTTGTCAGCCTGCCGAAGGAGGATCTCACCCCGGAGAAGCGAGCCACCGCTCTGCGCTACCTCCTCGGCACGCTCACCAATCAGAGCAAAAATGCTTCCAAAATCAAGACGACGCGCTGGACCGTTGCAGCAGCACTCTCACGAAAGGCCATGAGGAGGAGCTAGGCTAGCTTCGCCCACATGTGATGAGCGATCTTTCGAATCTTGTTTGGGCCAAGCAGAATCTTCGTACTTCAAATGGTATCAGTGAGGCGTTTTCACCCACGTTGGCTCGGGTGACATCCGCATTCTCACAATCACATATCATCATACTGTCCCGGACAGTATTTTCGAACAACCAACAACATTCACTTCGAATCCAACCCTGAAACTTTATCCTTCAAAAAAATATCATTCATATGACCCCGACAGAAACCCGCCCGTCGGACAAGAAGTTTACGAGTCAAAAGCACGCCATCTCGTGAAGTTGTTGAAAAACTGACTCTGGCTCGGGTGCGTCAGGAATGGAAGCGAATCCACCGTGCCAGTGGTAACCGAGCGATGCTGGGAAAATAATTGCCCATACGGAGCTCGTTTTTTGGAGGTTATAAAAACTTTTTTGTTCTATCACAAGCGTGATAATTGGAGGGGTGTGCGAGGTGCCGGCAGAGGAAGGCGCGCAAGACAGGTTAAGGTGCGCGCGCGGCCTCCGCTTGTTGTTGGTGGGAGGGAATGGTGCCGAGAGCTCGATGTGCGATTTGCAAGTTTAAATGGTTGTACATCACAAGGCAAGACAAGGCAGACGAGACGAATCTCGGACCGGGGATGTCGAATTCGGGAAAAGGGACGTGTGATGGGTCGTATCTGAGCACAGTAGCGCGAGGGACTTGCCAGATCCCGTGGGTGACTCCAGCAGCGCTTTCCTGACGGGCTCTGGGGCAGGAATCGACCTGGGAGTTGTAACCGGCGCGCCGGCGTCACCGCTCAGGATCTCCAGGTCGCAAACGTACCACCTTCGTAGCTAGCTAGCTATAGCTAGCTAGCTAGTAGCAGCTCTAGCTCGCTAGCTAGTAGCACCGAGGTGTATCCGTGGTGGCCAGCAGTCACCAGTAGGTTCATCCCTAGGTCGGGGGTTCACACGGTCAGATCTGGATCCGATTTGTTGGGCTCCCCACTAGGTTTGTACCTTCGTACCCCAGAACCTCCACGGTTCATGGCACGATTTGTTATTTTGAAAGGAACTGTCTGGGGACTTGGAGCCGTGCCGCCGCCAAACCGGCCGACAAAGTCGGCCGCGCTTGACTGCACAAGAAATTAGCATCGGGCCGCATCAAGCTATATTATAGCAGTTCGAAATGTTCTCATACGACCGCGAAAAATGCATACACACTATTTTCTCAGAAGGGAGAAAGAACAAAAAAACTAACGATTACCCAAGACTTCACCAGCATGTTCCGCCGGGAGGGCCGTCAAGACTTGGAATATCTTGGATACTGGCTGCCCAAACATCATCCACGCCCCTCTTTTGCACGACATCCCACCACGCAATAGCGGGGGCAATGAACACCCTCTCGAATTTGGGGAATATCGTATCCCTTGAATACGCGCTGTACGCATTCCAGTCTTTCTTCTGTATCCCCTCAGCGAGGCTATTTATTGAATGGTTAAGAGACTCTAGATCATGATAATATATTCCCTTGTCTGAAAGTATGTCGAGATGTGCACGCGCATACCCATCTCGGCGACCATTAAACGTTATCACTGGTTTGTTTCTGAGGGAAAACTCAGCAACTGCCAAACCAAATGTTTCTCCATCTGCACGCGCATGTAGCATGGCATCGCACGTTGCGAAAAAAATTGCCTTTCCCTCCACAGTGGAAACTCCATCAAATTCGTGGATTCGTGGGTGTCTGCGTGAAAGACTGAATCACGGGCAAAAAATAGGAGAGGATAAATGTTAGGAACTGTTAGTCGAGGAGGGGGCTGGATTCTTCTTGCAAAGGCAACGTGTCCAAAATACGTAAGTACAAAGCATGGCTCATACCGATCAGTATTCAACAGGATGATGTGCACCCCTGGGTTAGTGTCGATAAGAGATGAGATCGATTCACGTACAAAGTCAATATTGAAAGTGCTGCTACCGCCGTGGCGACATAGCACCAATTTCACATTGCTGGGGATGCCATATTTTTCCTGCCCTCGCTTCCGCAGAAGTGGAGTATCCATTTGTTTCTCCTCCTGAATAAGCAAAAAAGAAAAAGTAAAACACAAGATCGCCTCAGGCACGTACGGTTGCACACGAACTTACCAGGGGCAGATCAACGATGTGATCGACATAGACGTCGTCGCGGCCGTTGCAACGTTCGAGTGATCCTTGAGATTTTGCGAGGAACTTACTCACAGCCGCAAAAGTATAACCGTGGGGCTCATAGGTGTTGAATACGGCATGAATCGCCCAAGGAATCCTCAGCATATTTTGGGGAAAAGAGGGAGGGTCATCGGGTGTTCCAGCTTTCAGGGTATAAAGCATCTTGCAACCTAGGTTCCGAGTAATGTTCGCAACCCCAGGGCCGCCCCACAGAGAATGACCTCCCGGTGCATTCGCTTCCCAACCGTCGACGAGCTCGTCATATACTTCAAAAGGTCCGAAGGTGCTTTCAAACTTGTTTTTGACATCTGCTACGTGCTGGATGGCGTTCAAGTAAGTATGCTTCGGGGCGATAAATCGAACGGCGTAACGATCACCGCCTAAAATCAGCAGGGTATGCGCATAATCGAATAGCGCGACTTCTGTGCCTCGTCGGTTTATGTGATTCGTGTGGAAGCAAACAAGGAACTTCTCCGACCTTTCGACATTCACTGGCTGCCTGTTGTGCGTCACAAACCTTGGGTTGAGGGAAACATACAGGTAGCTGAATACGAGGCACAAAACGACAAATTTCGTGGGTTCCGACTTTGACGAACGGCCTCTGCGAAATAGCTCCGCTGTATCCATGAGCTTCATAAAATGACTTGACCGTCCGCCGCCCTTTGAGGATATTCGATATTATATTAAATGTTGCTATGAGTAAACAGAATCCATGGGTAGATACTCATACACGGATGGATCTCGTACATCTTGATGCTTGGGTCAGTGAACCGCTCGGGTCAACTCGATGAAATCTTGGTACATCTTGAAACTGGTGCATCGATAAACCGCTCGGGTCGACTCGATGAAAGGAACATACATTTATTTTGATTGGGTCTTCATTATTAATAAGTGTTTCGTACGTATTTGTCATAGCACTACCTTCGAAGGCTGGTGATTGACCCATCGCGGCCCCCGCTCGCCCCGCCCGTTGCAGCCCCCCGGGCAGTCGCGCGGTGGCCTCCAGCGCCGCGTACGGCCCGCTCGCGCGTGCTTGCCGTTCTTGGGGGCGATATTGGCTATTTCAGCATTTTTGTCTTCGGCGCATGCTGCCGGGCGCGGCGCGAAGTGTCTTGCTTGTGATTATAAAATCCTTTTATCGTCCTTATTACTCATTCATGACACATACAGCGTAGCATAAGGCATTAGACTAAATGTAAGATCATCAATATCTATGTACGAAGGTACGAACGAAGGTAACACTTAACCTTCGAAAATAGTTTCGCATCAGATTGATAAGTTTATGTGCATTATTGCTTGCTTCTTCGTTCGTATCGTGCCTTCATTCGATACCTTCGAAGGTATTATTTAATTAATTAATAAATAGACTGCACTAATAAAGTTCCCCACGCACAGAACTTTTTCCTCAAGCAAGCAAGCATATTAACACTTATTACCTTCGGTATTACCAGGGTACCTTCGAATGTATCACTAGTCCAGCGAGCGAGTTCTATCTTGGGATATTGCTAACATGTTTTCGAGGCGTCACTATGGCGCTCTTGGGTGGTTGTTGGCTTGCATCGAGTTTGGTTACATACTATTTGCAGGAGTGAAATGTACTCTTCCCTGTGGACAAGCTCGATCAATCGTATCACCTTTTTCCGAAGAGAATTGACGACGAAGTGAATATCAACATGGTCAGGATGTGGTATTGGCGAAGTCGCGGCCGAGTTCGTGCCCTCCGAACTAACCTGACTTTCGTCATGTTGCTTTCAATCAACGTCGCATTGATTTTCTTCACAGACTTTTACTCGCGAGTAATCTTCACTTCCTACAGAAACCAAGACTGCACACGTCCCTCGCTCTCTTGGGTCGAGCCCCGCACAAAATATTTCACCGCCATGTGGTCGGGTCACAAACTTCGGAACTTTGCCATATATGCCTGCATAAGCTCACGCAATTTTTATCTTTTGAGAGAACTTATATACTATCTCCTCGTTTGTCCAAATTCATTTTATGATCCTCTCTACGACAAGCTGTTCTCTGTTCCAGCTGTCTGCATATCTCACGAATGTCTACAACCACTTGGAAAATCCCATTATGTCTATGCAGAGTTTGTGCTGAAAACGTATGAACGCGTGACTTCACTCACGATATCACCTCCGAAGCCTTCTCCAAATGGGACAATAGCCGTCTTGCTTGAGCCGCGGAGAAGTCCCCTTTATGAGTATGTTGTGAAACAAGTCATGTCGACTCTTGGGGAAGGTTGGTCCCTGCAGCTCTTCGTCTCAAGTGAAAATGAAAATTTCGTTAGGTCAGTTTTTCATATCTATGAGGATGGCGCTGGACAACACATAATAATCACGAAGTTGAGTGATTTCGGTTTGGATGACATGAGTCGGCGTGGTAACCGTGTGCAGAGCGCTTTTAGCGCTCATGAGTTGTTGTATCAATCGATCCAGAGTGAGCATATTCTTTGGTTTCAGCTTGATGTGATTCTCCGCGAAAGAATTCAATCAAAATGGCTTCAGCACGCATACATCGGCTCGGAATGGCATGGATGTCAGTTCCCATCATGTACTGCAAACAGCTGTGCAGCAGTGTGTGGAGGTGGAAACAGTGGGTTATCCCTGCGGCGGAAATCACGAATACTTCAAGTTGCGACACGTGGCTGCTTACCAAATGATCTATGGGGAGTCTCTGAGGATATCAGCAAAACACAACTTAGCTTTGACGATCCCTCTGCGTACTTCACAGACGATGAACTCCATGACAACTCGTTCGATAAATGGTTTGAAGACGATTTGCAGCTATCCTACAAACTCTCGAAGTTGAATCTTTTGCCAGCTGGCGACATTCCCCCGAGGTTTGCGATTTCCCAGGCAATGCCAGAGGAAGGCCTTTGTACCACCACGCCCGCTGGGATGCACAAGCCTTGGTTGACGCCATGGATCAAACCCACGCACATCATGTGGCTTTTTGAAAGTCCATTTACACGATACACGACTTTGTTCAGTGCCAGTAACGAACATATTTGATGATCGAACGTGCTCACGCGCGATACGGCCGGCGACCTCGCCTGCGGCTGGACGCACGTTGCCAAGCTGACTGCCGACGACAGCGCTGCGGGAGACTGGTTCGGCTGGAGCGTCTCGATCGTACGAAGGTACGAACACTAATGAAATCCCAAGTGGCATTTTGATGGCATTTACAAAATATCCCGTTTTCACATTATTAGGGACTTTTAGAAGTTTTTGGTAGTCATGGTTTTGCGGTCACCTTGACAACCAAAGTGACAACCAAACCGACAAACCTGTCAATAATCGGACTCACGGTAGCTGGTTTGTGGATGGATGTATGGAATTTCGAGTGGGTAGAGGTTTTCCGAAGGTTTATGATGACAATTCATCTGCTGCTGTTCCTCAAGGTCCTCTGAACCCTAAACTTTCCTTTTGTTCTACGATGAGCAAATATAAACACCTTCTAAACGAACGAAATTGCCCTTCGACCATTATTACAGGGGAAAACACCCTTGAGCAAAAGTCTTTTTGCACAAAATGCCCCGCTTTGTTTGCAACTGCAGCTGTCGTCAAAGCTGGCGGTGGGATGCTGAGCGCTGTTCACGGGCTATTAGACTGAGTAGACTGAATAGACCACAAGATACCTGATGAAGGAAATCAGGCAGAAAAGTCTCGGATGCGGTTTTAATTTGCGAAACTTTCAGACTGAAGGCGTGTGTAAATTTTCACCAAAATTCGCACGCTCCGACGCGGTTCACCGACGAGGAAACCGATGGACCGATGGGGACCGATGCTAGGGTCGCACACTGTGCGTTGCGCGGAAATGGGTACCACGACGCGCTCGGGGGGAGGGGCTCGCGCGCCCTCCGTTTCGACAGCACCCTACGCCGCCGCGCAGGCGACCCAGGTGGGCGTGGTGTGCGCAGTGAGGCGCGTGCCGCGGGGCTCTGGGGAGATGCGTTACGGGCGCATGCTGCATGGCGTACGGGCTGAGCAGGGGTGCGCGCGCTCGAAGGAGAGGCGCGCATGTGTCCTACTCGGGGCGATGAGCGGGTTTCGACCATAGACGGGGGATCACAGGCGGATGAGCCTCCAATATAGGTGGCGGTGGCGGTGGCGGTGGAGGACCAGGAGATGCCGCACTGAATAAAGGTGGCGACGGCGGCCCGGGCGTACAATCAAACGTATTTGGCACCTCCAATTATTATTATTATTATGGCGGCTACTTCGACAGCAAATACTTCGGTGGCAATGGAGGATTGGGGGGCGGTGAGTCAGGCGGATATATGGATGCATGAATCGAAACTCTGTCTTTACTACAACTTAAAGGAAAGGTCGCTAGCTGCCCGAGGATGTAAGAATAGCTGTCAAAGGTTGAGCCTCGCACGAGAACTCTCTTCTGGGGCACTCGGGTTCCGCGATTGGACATCATGCTCGAGAGACACGCCGATGCGTGGACATCGTATACGCCTCGATTTGTGAGTTCTCGCAATCAACCCCCTCGCACAGGTGCATGGTACCCTTTCCAGCGTCCTTCCCGCCATAGCAGAAGTCGCAAATCAGCTCGTCCTCGTCCTCGGATTCCTCCTCCAACTCATCCACGATCTCCGCTTTCGCCGCGTTGCTATCGGCGGCAGTGCCGAGTAACTGCTGCAGCGCCACTACCTCGCCGTAAGAGGTCTGATCCTTCAATGCCGCGTGCTTCCGCTCCATCTTTCGTTGCAGTCGCCTGAGGTTCTCGATGAGGGCGAAACACCCGCGTGTCAGATAATCACGTCACCCCTGTACTAAGGAGGAAACGACTGTAGGCGAGTAGTAAACACCACCATTTTGCTGCGCGGCTCTTTCTCGTTGATCCTCTTCGCGACTCCAAACATCTTCGACTGCTCTTGACGGTGAATTTGTTCGGGGTTTCATAATGGAATACACAAAGAGCTCACTGCCCCTGTGTGACGCTGTGTATTTCGAGTCGGCTTCCAACACCTTGTGGATGTGTTCAGCCAAGTCAGCCCCTGTACTGCAAGGCTGCTGTAAATTTTTGTTGTGCGTCAATAACGTATAAGCGAGCGCTCCGTTTAGGTAGCGCAACCATAGTGGCTCAAAATATCTATCTAGGACCGACATTATCAACTCGCTGTGTATTGCTTCACTTTGATCCAAAGCAAGCATGGTTTGAATGTGCGGATAACCTTGATTTATGTTCGGCAGCCTGAAACACGGGTCGCTCTGTTTATCGAGTGCGATTATCATCTCCCAGGTATCAGCGTCATACTGATTGCGATGTGGCCCGACATAGTCATAGTTAACAAGCACGCCACCAGGTGAGCGTTGAAGAAGCCGACTCAGTGCCCGCACATGGAAATCAATATATGCGATGTGATGTAAAGCCGCGTGATTAACAACTATGTCATACCCATCCTCCGGAAAGGTATCTTCTTTATTTGAGTCCACCCGATAGTAACGTACAGGAAGATCATATTTTTGGGCTTCTGTACGCGCTGCATCAAGCAGCTGTTCATTAACATCAATACCGACCGCGGACAATATGATGCCTTTCGAGAGGAGATCGCGCTCCACAAATCCATTACCACAGCTGATAATCATGGCTTTCTTGAAAGGTTTCCGACCATTCCAAGCGAAGAGGTGCTCCTTCCAGTCTACAGAGGGATTTCCAGTTGACAGCGAGTTCATGTACGATCGAACCTGGTCGAAATCGTTCCAATAATTGCCACTGTAGTAAACTGAAGCGGTGGAAGCTGTAATCGTCGAGCGCTCGTTGATGTCTCCAAACGTTTTCGAAGTTTCTGGGAGCGGTACTTTTTTCCCCGTTTCCAAGTTGCCTTCCTCCACAAAAATACTTGCACTAGTCGACGCGCTGGCGAGTCCCCAAGGGCTGGGAACTTGGGCAGTTCTTGGGTCTTTCACAAAACTCCACAGCTTATCGGCATGTTTTCCGGCGGCCATAAATGCACAAAAAATGCAGAAAAACTTCAAACTTACCCGGCGGGTGCTTCGGCTGAACAGGCATCTTGGTCTCCGCATCAACGATAGCGAGGTTTGAGTGGTCAACAAGCTATGCAGTACATGTGCATACTATGAAAATAGATCGTGTAAACTTCATGTAAACTTCATGTAATTTTATGTAAACTACAAGTATTAGGTAGTAATTTTCGCGTGATTTTGGGACCCGATGATGTAATTTTCCCAAAATACATCATGATGACGAAACCATGGCCAGCGCTGAGAACGTACATATTTAAATAAATAATAATACTACTTCAATACGAATTTAATAATATGAATAATTAATAATATTATTAATAATATTTATTATTATTATGATGATGATATTTAAAATACCTTCGTAATACCTGCGTACGAATGAAGGTTAATAAACGATCGATGATGATAATAATAATAATAATAATAATAATAATAATAATGGTAATGGTAATGGTGATTACGAAGGTATAATGTTTCATTCAAAATTATTACCTTCGAGAATAATCGAGAAGTATGATTCACCGACCCTGAGACCGTGTAAATCGGTGGATTTTTGGATTTTTGGATTTTTATTCTGTAAAGTACCCCCAACTTCACTTAATTAGACCCAAATCACAGAAGTTTTGTGGGTTACTTACAAGTATGTATACCTACCCCTTACGTAAATGTGCCGTAAGCTAAATCACGTAAATTTATGGGTCTCATAGAAGTTTTGGTCGCTTTGCTCCAGGTATGGCCGCGAACCCTCTATCATTTTGGCAAGAAATAGACACCCCGATCTGAAGAAATTAGGTTATTGCGAGTCCGACCGTATAGTACAAAGTTGCGACCGACCGCGGTCAATAACGTTATCAGGATATTTACAATTGATCTCCTAAATCCCCTAGTACCCCCTGCCTGTTTGCCTGTAAGTACTATAACTAAAATACCGCAAAACGCCTAACTATTTGGTCAGTGATAGGGAGACCCTTTAGGGTCATTGCCTAAAGTTCACCACCAGTTTACGGCGTTTTGCGGTAATTTAGGTATAGTACGTTCATCACAATATATGTTGAGGTTGAACACATTGCGTGCGCTGCTGGGAGCGGTAGGAGGAAGCTCTTTGATTCGCGCGCGAAGATATCAAAGCGAGCGCCCCGCTGTCACGACCTGACGTGTACACAGAGGAAATCCGTGTTATAAATTTCAACTCTTTCCACGACTTTGTACGCAACTTCGATGAAGAAAAAGTCGCGGAGCCCTGTGAAGTCAAGAAAACTGGGCCGCCTCAAGATGGCTTTTGCGACACTTGTGATATTATTTTTTGGCATGAACAAAAGGAGGAGAATCGACTCAGATGTTTTCCTTGACTTGGCCCTTGAGGACCCCTCTTCCAAGCTTGGATACGGCGGAAGCGCTGTTTTTACTCCTTATCATCTCACACCAGGAGGAGGTGAACGAGTGATCTTGAACTCCGTGAAAAAATTCCAGCACTTGACAGGGGAACATGTTGACCTGCTGGTTACATCTGGGAACATTTGCAAGAATACAGCCTGTCTTAGAAAACTTGCTGCTGATTTGGACGTCGACGGTATCGACTGGAGTCTCGTGGCAATCAAACAATTGAAGTCCGCCAAGAAACGTTACAATATATGGTTTAGCATGGGAAACGAACTCCTCCCAGCGGAACGCAACAGGGGACGAGTAGGCATATATCATTGTCAGTTTCCCTTTGATGGCACACATCCATCGAGGATGTCTCGCGGGCTTCGAATATTGTCAACCTACAGTGTGGTATATTTGAATTCTCAGTTTACTCAAACGTGGTATGAAATTTATGCTTCCCAAGTTCGAATGTCGGTTTTTCCTCCTTCCCGGACAGGTTCGCAAATCCACCTTCCTAGGGTCGTGCATTTTGCTCCTCCCTTCACGCCACTTCCAAAGAGTGTTGGGTCAATCGCGGGTCCACTCGTGGATGAAGCATTCAAGTCGAGACTAACGAGACGGACTGGGAATATCATACTATTAGGTCGTTTTTTTGAGGGGATCCAATGTAAACGCCACTTTGAAGCAATTGAGGCGTTTCGTCAACTGAAAAAACTTCTGCCTTTTCACAAACTGAAATTGTTCCTCGTCGGGCATGTGGCAACAGGCCATAGCAACTACTACTCAAAGCTTCAAGAACGGGCACGCAAAATTAAAAATGTAGCCCTGATCGTGAACGCTGATTCACAGAAAGTTATTGATATAATCGGCCGCGCCGACATTGTTTGGTCTCTTACTGGACTCGGGGGTGGCATTGAACTTCAGAATCCAGCCGACGCTGAACATTTTGGGCTAGCGTTGCTGGAATGTATGAGTGCGGGATTAATCCCTGTGGTCGCGAATAGGGGCGGCCCAAGAGAAATATTAGATGGGTTCCCTGATTACCTCAGGATTGACTCGATAAGGGAGCTGCGCGATAGCACAGAGCGGGTTCTACGCAGTACCCCTGATCAATACATTTCGCTGCAGGACATGGCCATCAAGCGTGCGATTAAATATTCGCACGAGTTCGATGATGGCGTCAACTCTATGTTCACTGTATTTGGAGAGAGAGTGACGAAAGAAAATCGAGAGAGGTGGTTCAGTGTGCGGCACTGTTTAAAAACACTCGAGTTACCGGTTGGCTCCTTGCCAAGTGCAGACACTGAAACTTGCAGCTCTGTTAATGATGATGAGCAGGCAATATTGTACTTCGACGATCGACATGATTATGCGTTAAGGGCCACACTGAGTGAGCTTAAGGCTCGGCTTCCTGGCCAATGGAGAATACACGTATGGCACATGCAACAGAACAAGCGATTTGTGCACAGCGCTCTCGAAGGACTAGATTGTGTTGTCTATCATTCCATCGAAACCTTGTTCGATGATCACCGTGGCTTCAATCCTCGTCAAGAGAGCTACTACAACCGAATATTTAAAGACGAACATTTTCTTTCAACACTTGGTAGCAGTGTGAAACATGTCCTGACTGTCCAAGCCGATGCATGGTTTCCACCCAAGGCGATGTTCAAGAAGTCATGGCTGCGCATGGACTACATCGGAGCTCCGTGGTGTCATCAAGGAAACTGGGGTTATCTCGAACCAAGTGAAAGACCACCCGAAGCGTACCGGATGTTGCACGACAGTAGAAAAATTCCTGAAGGTATGCGGGTTGGGAATGGCGGGGTCTCGCTCCGCAACGTCCCAGCTATGCTGGCAACTATCAAGAAATTCCTGCTCGAGTCCCCAGAACAAGAAAATGAGGATATCTTTTACGTGTACTTCTTTCACAAAGATGCACGACTGGTCGCCGATCCCGATGAAGCTTCTCAGTTTGGCGTTGAAGTGTTTTGTTCCGATATTGCAACGCACACACACATGGTTCAGCACCTTCGAAATGTCAGGGGCTTTCGACAGGTAGACAGCTTAACCCCATTCTCCTTGCACAAACCCTTCGAAGTGCTCAATCAGTTGTATCGTCATCGTCCATCTGCGAAAGAGTTGGACAGGTTTTTGAGGGTTTTTTTCCTTCGATGAAAGCGCCATCTTGCTCTTCATTCGCTGACACAAATAGATCGAGAGCGTTACCTTCCAACCGCACGAAGGTGCAAGATTTCGCGTTCAGAACAAGCAGCGAGGGTCTAGGTGCTCTGTAGTCTAGAGACGAAGGAACGACGCAGGAATGACAGCTACGAACGCATTATGCCTTGCATTTCAACTGTGAATGACGTGCGATGGGCACAACAAACAGAGATATTGGCATCGGATCGACCATTATGGCACTTCCCGGATCTTTCTGCTGGGCGTTAACATTCCCCAAAAGTTGGGAACCCTCCAGGAGACCGAGAGGCGCGAGGACGTCCCTCCTCCTTTGAAAAAGTCTACACATTGTCGCGCACGATCACGAGCCCACAAGGCGCGGTCTAGAGGTGTGGTGACCATTTTCCGCTCATTCTCTGGTTGAGATTTTTGTGAAAATCGTGGGCTTATCTTTGGATCTGAACGAATTCTACTGTAGACTACGAACACCGACTGTAAAACCAATTTCCTAAATTATTGCTAAATCATCCCCAAACCTAAAACCCACCTCTTTAAGTCTTTATGTTATTAGAAGGCGGACGACCTCCTCCCCCTGCATATGTTCCCTGAAGCGTCGCGAGGGTCGTCGAAACACGGGCGAAGGGTTCACTGGCGGGGGGAACGACGAGCTGAGGGCCTTCTCCGTCACCGGCGACAAGGCAATCGACGCCACCATCGCCGATCTCAAACAGCTTCACGAAAGGCTCACGCTCATGACTACCGTCAACAAGTACGTGTTCTCCCTGGAGAGGGGCGTCATCTGCGGCAACATGCACCTGCAGGGGGTGGTGACGCTGACGTGCAAATCGGTGTATCACCTCCGGCGCATCCTGAACGACATCATGTGCTGGGGAACCATGCACAACCACAAGTCCGAACACAACTCGAAGTCGACGTGGACCTTACGCGTCCACACGGGCGACGGCCTCCACACCTTCTGGGGCATGTGCGGCTACTGCCTGAAGGACGAGGGCATGCCCCGTCTCGCGCCGGGCCAATAAGGGCGTCACCAAGGAGGAACTCGACAAACGCCGCGAAGAGTTCCTTATCCAGGGTGCGTCACACGTCAAGAAGCGGCAGTTCATCACCCAGTACAACATGATCTACAAGCCGCTGCAGTACCACCGCTACATGCTCGCGGGCTCCCCCGAGGTGAAGCTTGACGCGGTCTTTCTGAAGACGATCAAGTCCGGCAAGTTCTTCCCATCGACGAACTGGATTTTGCCCCAGTAAAGGCAGCGGCGTTCCGTTTTTCAAGGCTGAGGTTTTGTTCAACAACATGGTTTGCTATATGGCGGATTTGATCATTAAGAAAAGGACAGGGGTGACATAATTATTTAATGAACATACATGCCAAGTCAAGGTTTTTGCTCATAGGGTTTAGGTGGTTGGTCTGAACAAGTTAAATCCGCGTTTTCCCGTTGCCCACGGTTTAGGGTTGTAGTGGACTACCCAGCAATGTCAATTTTGTGCCAACTAGGGCACAATTTTTGACTGGGCCTCCGTGCGAGACCCCGTGTCACCGCACAAGTCCTTGCCGACAATTTTTGGATGTTGTGCCAAATTGGCATAGCGTATGGGCAAAGTGACCCCGAGTTTTCACGTTGACATATGGGGTATGGTATGTCAGTTGGCCCCGAGTTTTCACGTTGACATATGGGGTGTGGTATGTCAGTTGGCACGAAACTCAAGCGACCTTAATTTTTTTTAATCATGGGCGGGGGGAAACGCCGGTATATCTCAAAACAGACGAAAATTTGAGATTCAGACCCTGGTGGCCCCATTCGGCGCCACAAAGAACGTGTGGGCGTAGCCACGCACAGACACTCCGCTAGTATTAGACCCACAGTTCGAGATCTAACGTCTCTCCAGTGGGGGGCATTGTGAAAGACTCTTGACCACGTTTGACCATGGAATCGCAGATGGGTTGTAAAGAGTCTCGCCCCTGCGCAGTCGGTAGAAAACAAATTGCTTTAACAGCCAAGTCTCAATCCGGAAGCCACCTTAGTGTAGCCACCAAGCGTACACCCGCTCTGCGTTCATTCCCTTCCTTCGCCGCGGAAGCTTTGTGACAAACGCTTTATCACACAAGCACGAATAAAGACCCAGGTGGTGATCAAGCGCTGGGCCAGTCCCCGAAACAAGGAACCTGTCATTTATCCCACCAAATGGTAGCCAAGGAGGAACTTGCACGGTATCCTTGTCAAATTGCCACAGTGGCGGCAGTGGACTCGTGTACACGACGTCCGGTCGAATAAGAATTACCACGTCAAACGTGATTCCCTCCGTCTTCTCGAACTTTTGCGAAAAGAGTTGACAGACTCTCGATATTTTAACTGTGTAAAAAGTTCTGCCGCGTGAGTGTTCCCCTCCTTTACCAGTCGTCGCATGCGTGATTCATACTTATCGTCCAGGACCATCGCGCACTGCGTTGCGACAGAATGAACCTCCTGCATCGCAATGTGATATCGAACTCCCTGTTTCGATACTTGATCCAGGTAAGCTTTATGTTGCCAGCTATCGCCATCCAATTTACCGTGCACGAAAACGTGCACCCTGTGGCTTGCGTTCAGTAGTGGTGCGATGACTTGTTCAGTTATGCTACAGTGCGTGCGATTCAAGGTTCGCGACTGTCCATAGAAAAGTACGGCAACATTAGCGCCATGAAGACGCCTCCGACATATTTCTACAGTTGTGAATGGATATAAATGAATGAAACCGCCCGTGAGGACTAGCAAGATAACCAATTCTTGGCTCCTGTCGCGTGTCCCTGGCCATTTTTCTGTCCAGCCGCGTATCGCGCACTCTCATCCAGATACAGGATCAGGATCAAATCGAGTGATCTCGCGAGGGAAATAAAGGAACACTATGAAAATAGATCATGTAAACTTCATGTACGTACGAAGGTACGCACGAAGGTACCTTCGTAATTTTTTACGTCGATGTACGTATGTATGTAGTTCTTGATATGATGTAATTTGGGAAACTCAAGCATGCAACCAAGTTTCGAACGCTACATGGACTCGCTTTCGTGCTGTGGCGACCCTTCCTTCTTCTGGTTCTCTTACACTGAAAGTTGTGAATGAGCGCAAGAAGACCCATTTGAGAAGTGGAGTACGCCAAGGCTTGGCTCATTCTTACCGAAATTGGCGTGAAAAAGCAGACGTGCGCAAAACCGTCAAACGAAGATTGTGTGATGGGGTATGAAAGCGTGCCCTCGCACACAAAGTTGGAATCCAGCCAGCTTGCCGGCCATGAAACTATCAGTGCACAGTTGCTTTTGGTCCTCATTAGAGTTCACCACCTTGGGAATACTCGACGAAATCGGTCGTTTGTCGAATAAATGAACTCTCAACAATCTCAGAATACCTGCCGTGATGATGCCAGCCGAACCTCGCTAATGTTTTTGGTTATGCAGTTTTTGCTGTTAATGCTGTTGAAAGTTATTCGTGACCAGTTGACGAGGCCGCATAATAGTAAGAGGTGCGCACGTTAACGTGGCAAGCATGCTAGTGCAGGTTGATAATGACTGGTCCGTTATAGTACACGGTGACTTCATCGCGACATGGTTCATCATTCATTTAGTTCTCAACTTTATGACGATGAAGAACGAATATCTTGTCCTTAATTTGCCACAAATGTTGTGTGGATCGTGGTCGGCATCATCGCTCCAACCACCCTTCAGTTAGCAAGTTGAAAATTGCTGATATTTTCTTCACAAGAACGAAATCAACCTGAATTTGCAATGAGTCATTCGAGAGCATATTTCCGACCTGAAGTACTTGATATTCCCTTCCATATTCCCCAAGGAAATCCATTGAGTTAGGATCTTGATTCGGAAAGACACTCAAAGCTAATAGCTCTCCGCCAGTGGGAATGAATCTTGTTCCAGGAAACATGGAGTGGACAGAATCTTCGGTCCAGTGTACGCATGTTTCTGAGGCACATGAGATCGATTCAGGAGCAAACCCAATAGAAAGACACAAGTCAAAAATACTCAGAGCAATCTTCGTCGTGGGGCAGTTTAATGTTTGCGGCAACTTCGAGACAAGATCTGAAGACTTGCGAAGTGCAACAATATCGAATTGAATCTGGAACAGCGCACCGCTGCTGTGATCTTTCCAGTGCAGTTCGCATATGTCAAATAGCTGGAAACCCATATTTGCAAGATGCTGGAACATCTCGAGGGCGAGCGGTGATCCGGAATTGTACTGCACGATGGAGAGCTCAAGGGTCAAAGCTTCTACTGATTTCAACACCGATTTGGCACCCTTAAGAACAAGAAGTTCACTCCCTTGTACATCAAGTTTCATTAGCGCGTATGGTTCTTCGTTTAACTCATTATCGAGTGTTGACATCTTTCTCTCGACGACCTGCAGGTCAGGGTTTTTATCACTGTAAAACTTAGTACGCTCCCTGAACATTGAAGACCCAGTGTGCGCTCCAGGTGCGATGTACCATTTCACTTTCTTGACTTCATCTCCAAGTATGCCGATTGTGAAGTTATGCCCGAATGTCTGGAGCTTGGATGAGTGTAACTCATTTGCTTCAAAAAGCCTGAAAGTTGCTCCCGGGAAAATTTTCATCACGGCTGCTGTCCATAGGCCTTCGTTGGCGCCAACGTCAAGTATATTTACAGGGGAAAACCGCAAAGTATCCCGCATATATTTAAGTCTGCCGAATACAGACAGTTTCGATGCTTCCAACTCACAACTCAACAGAGGAGCTGATCCGGCTTGTGTCGTCTGCAAACTCGGAGGTAGTGGCGCCTCGTGAAAATCATCATCAGAAAGTGCTTCTTTGAACATTTTGACAACCGCAGTTGCACTGGGTCCCATGTAGTCATCGTTCAGTAACGTCAAATGTACGTCGTTTTCCCAAAAGAAATGGAGCTCTCCATATTGTGCACTCAACTCTGAGTTGGTGAGCCCTTCAAAGAATGGGTCATGGTCAAGGAAGTTCAGTTTTGGCAGGGCCATCCATTTTCCATGTTGGAAAGTGAAGATCCATCTGTGATGTATCCAACCTAGGTGCAAAGTAGGCAGGCCAGGCTCGGCAACTTCGAACCGTGTTAGCTCGCTGTACTTACTCGGTGTTGATATCGCACCACTGGAAGCTATTTTGCTAATTTGAGATACAACTTGTTGTGGATGCGCAAGATCCTCAAGTGTGTGAGTGCAAATGCAAAAGTCAAACTTGCCGTTTTTTTCGACATATCTTTCGACACTTTCCCATGAATCGGGTGACCCAAGATTGACTTGAAAGTACAAGAACTTATCATCATTCTCCGGAGGATTAATATCGATCAAAGCGTCGATCACCGACGCAGACCAGCCGGCCGCGGAGCCACCAACGTCGATAACCTTGTAGTTCGGGTTCGATAGTTTCCTGCCCCTTATGAAATCCAGCACCTTCTGCCGTTGATCATTAATCGGAGCAACGAGCACATTATGAAAAGAAGAAGATGATTCTTCTACGGCATACCGTGCTGAAACTTTTGGGCTTGTTATCGACCCAAAGTTTTCGTGGTTATTGAGAAGGACGACGATAAAAGTGGTTACCACGGAAAACACCAGCGCAATCGACCAGGAATGCGGTGATCGACAAACGATCGTCATGTGTCTCGTAGATAAAAGCATGGTCCAGTCGGGTGCTCGCGGGGTTTAGCGTCCAGACTTGCTGAAGATGATTTGATGGGTCAGTTGTGATTTACTTCGCCTTCGTTCGTTAATAACTTTTATTTCGTACCGCCCCACATCCAATCCATGCATGCAGCAACCACATATTATTTAATATTTATTTTCAAAGAGCGAGCGAGCGAGCGAGCGAGCGAGGAAGAACTCATGATAATAAGATACCAATCAAGGTAAGCTCACGAATCACTGTGAGGAAAAAAATGGGGAATAACGTACGTACCATATTTTAAATATTTTCCCGAAGACTTCACCATTGTCACGCCCCGGGTACGCCCGGGTACGGTCTCAGGTAGAGGCGGTAAATCAAAATTTTGACTGAAACATTATAATTAGCTCAATTTTTTTTAAAAAAACTTTTAAAATTAGACGATAAAACGATAATGTGTCCGCATTACTGTAAATTACATTACATTACGGTCTAATTTCTCCGGTACCTTCGGAGCTAATAAGCTAGCTAGCTCTAGCAGCTGGCTATAGCTACTAGCTCTACGGTACGCCAGAGAAAATCGGAAGTCACCAAATGTCGTCGGAAGAACGTGCGCGGAATTCACAATTACCCCAAGGCAATCAAGGTAGTCTACCTTCGTGCACGTGAGGTCTAACTAAATAGGGCGAACAAATCGTTGAGGGCTTGCCTCATCGTGTGCTTAGCGTATGGGTGCGTATCTTCAATCAGTCGGGCCCTTGGGCACGACTGTAGGATCGCCCGTGCCAAAGAAGTACCATCGCTCAGCACACCTCAAGCTGCACGGACTGTCACAAATTCGGAGATAAAGGTGCCGGCATCGAAGTATACCTTGTCAGGGACTGCAAACAATGCCTGTGCGTTTTCAGCTTCGCCCAGTAACGGCAAAGCATTCCCAGCGAAGGTGTTGAATACATCATTTGATATTGTGGTGTACCATGCCGATTCAATCAATGATTTGGTTTCAAACCAAATAAAGTCAAACGGAGCTTGGGAGAAGCAAGCGACAGAACATTTAATGAAGTTGATGCCTTGTTCAGGTGTGTCGTGCTCGCAAAAAGTGTTTGTTGATGTCGGGGCAATTATTGGTTGGTTTTCTTTGACAGCACTTCACCTCGGTTACACGGTCGTTGCATTTGAGCCTTTCAAGAGAAATGTAGAACTGTTATGTGAATCCATAAAAACAGTAAGGCCTCATCTTCTGGAAAAGTTCCGGTTGTACAACCTTGGGCTTGATTTTACAACGCGAAATTGCGAGTTGTTTCAGGAGGCGAAGGTGAACATAGGAGATACGCATTCAGTATGCGATGAAGCCATGCGTGCAAGCATCACGAATGGCGGTTATGAATCGCTTGGCTGGATGGACACGACCACCCTTGATGCCGCAGTCAACAACGGACTTTTCGATTTGATCAACCACATTGACGTTATGAAGATAGACGTCGAAGGCTTCGAGCATGCTGTTATTGATGGAGGTAACAGTCTTTTTACATCGCAGCTCGCCCCGAGATTCTTGTACATCGAGCTGATTTCTGCCATGATGGGCAATGCTGGTGGACTGAAGGAAAGAGGAACACACCGCCTTGACAGCGTACTCCTCAAGCTAGCGAATTATGGCTACGATTTCGCGTAGAAAGAGCTGGGAAACATTGAAATTTCACTGCAAATATCCCCTCTTGAACAAGTAAGAAATTTTGTCGACGGTAAAACAGTGTTATTTGCACGACAATGATAATAGTGACCAAGCAGTGGGATACAATGATTGTTTCTAAAACAATGTTGGAGGGTCGCTCTCCATCATCCTGATTGATAGATGTCGTGCGGGCTCAATAGAAAGTTTAACGCGAAAGATTTTCGCGAGCTAGAGGGGCAGTCGGAAAACAAGTTCCTTTGAAGACACGTAAATCTGGTCTGACCGCTTAAAATTCAAGAATACCAAACTCTCAACCCGAGCACGTGCGCCTCGTTTTCAAGTGCGTAGTCTTCGTATCTCCAGATACGGGCGCGTTTTCCAGGGGCTCGCAGACCAACCGCAATGCCTTCCTCCGAATCCTCGCCTTGGTATTAGTCGGAACAGGCCAAGGATTTTTGAGTTGACTGATCAATCCTGCGTGGGAGAGGCTGGATGTAACCTTCCAGCTCTCTGCGACATCGGATGTCTAACATCGACATAGGATATCTTTGAACAAAATCCAGAGGAGGATGTTGTTCTCCATGGGATTTGATCACCGCGGTGTCATTGATATTCTACCCCAATCCATAGTAAAACTCGTGCTGGCACTTCGACTTACGAAAGCAATCCTCAACTGATGGTCACTGCAGAATCGGCGATGCGCCAAGGTGGGTGGATTGGGTCCTTCAAGCTCTTTGGGAGGCCTTTCATGGTCGGGTTGGCATTGAAAAGGCGGAGCTCGTGCTTGCAAGGGAACCCGAGGTTCACCGGCACATACACAGACAGATAATACCTTCAATGTAATGTGACGCTCCTCTCATAGATAGATATGGCATCGACCGACAGTTAGAGTCCGCGAATGTTCAATAAGTGCACCACAGTTTTATTAATTGCTCACCTTTGCCAATAGGGATTTACCTTTTAAGGTTGAAGAACAAGGAGCGACGTCATCGCAGAGGTACTCGTCTACTGCACGACCCCATATCGTCGACCTTGTTTTGAGTAAATCGAAGCAACATATAATCGTAGTGTCCTCTGATGTGGGAACGAAGTGAAGCTTTGTACTGATCTGTGAAAGCAGCTCTTGTTGATACCACGATGTTTGCTCGTGTGTGAGAATATACTTTGCCAATGTCTTTGTCCTGAGGACCAT
>MDSX01034898.1_pt1 | contig 20594 bp, 12 predicted proteins | sample 811141 | NCBI WGS metagenome assembly MDSX01 (sample SAMN05326642, study PRJNA326480) | marine metagenome | isolation source: seawater | place: Atlantic Ocean: South East | collected 2010 | reverse complement strand
TTATATTTATTACAATCACATGGTATCAAATATACATTTAACGAAATGTTAGCTATTCAGACACATGATGGTTTATATGATGATGCTAATACAAAATATTTAAAAACATTTATGCCTGAAACAAAACCTCGTACATGTTTACCATATGTTTTACATCAGGCTGATATGATGGCTGCGAGAATAGAATTTGAAAAGGAATGGCTTCCAAAACTTTCTAAGAATAACGTGGAGGAGCCAAAGAAGCAATTTAAATTGTCGTCAAATAAAAAATCAAACACTAAAGCTAGAGCATTAAATACAGTTTCTAGCCCAGGTTTAAAAAATATGTTAGATAATTTATAATGGAAAATATTATATTGATTTATATTATTATTGGAATTGTAGCAGGTTTAATTATTATATTAGCATTTACTACATGGAATTTACTTAGAAAAGTAGAAAAACAAGAAGATATTATTACTCAATATAATGATTATGTAACAGAATTTAATACACAAATAAAAATGTCTGAAGATCGTCTTAAGCAAATTGATGAAAAAGGTATGTTTAAGAGTGATGATGAGATAGGTTGGTTTTTTGAACAAATAAAGGTAATACAAGATGGTATATCAAAGTTTAAAATCCAATAATGGTAAGAAAAAGAAGAAAAAAGAGTAAAAATTATTTTACTCAACAAACGGAGGATGCTATAGTATTATATAATAATACAGAGGATCCAGATATCAGATCAAAAATATACGAACGCGAAATTCATTACGCGTTTTTTAAGTTAACACAAAACATAATTCATACATTTAAGTTTTATCACACTGAAGTAGAAAATTTAGAACATTTACAACATGAGATAATTACTTTCTTATTATCCAAAATACATTTATTTGATCCAACTAGAGGAGCAAAAGCATATTCTTATTTTGGTACTATTGTAAAAAGATGGTTAATATTATATAATACTAAAAATTATAATAAAAAAATTAAAAAAGTAGAAGTAGATGTTTTAAATGGTGATAATTCAACACACACTTATAATATGGGTGATGATGAAGCTAAAGATGATTTAAGTAGATATATAGAATTATTTGTGGAATATGTTACAGATAATATTTACGAATTATTTCCAAAGAAAAATGATGCCCAAATAGCAGATGCAATTTTAGAATTATTTAGAAAAAGAGAAACAATAGAAGTATTTAATAAAAAAGCACTTTACATTTATATTAGAGAAATTATTGATGTTAAAACTCCTAAAATCACCAAAATAGCTGATAAACTTCACGATATATTTAAAAGTCAGTATATTTTCTATCTAGAAAACGGTTGGTGTAAGTTTTAAGTTTATCCTATATCCATATTTATAATAAAAACATTATGGGATCATTAGACAACATTGTATTTAAGAAAAAAAAGTTTTCGGATATATTAAGTGAGATCTACGACAACCAAAAGAAGAAAGAAACACAAATTTCAGGTCTAATCTCAGAACTAAAACCATTAATTAATGATATAGGTGATGCTACTTTAATTGTACCACTTATTAAAGAATACATGGAAATAGGTATTCGTAATGATGAGCAATTAATTAAAATGGCTACTATAGTACAACGTGCTATAAACAATAGTAATAATGAAGATTCTTTAGGCATTACTGAAGCTGAAAAAGAAGAGTTAATGGCTGAATTAGATAAACTTAATTCCGATTTCAAAGAAAAAAAGGATAAATAATGGCAAGAGGCATAGCTTATTTGAATCAAGCCTTAAATGGGGGTAAAATAGGTGACTCAAATAGTATTAATTTAGAAGATAAATTAGTAGTAGCTAGAGTCACAGATATTGTTCTCAACACTAACTCGAAATTATTTAATGAAGCAGGTGGTTGGTCAGCTATAGGTCAAATAAAATATCAAATTTTAGATCAACCCACAACTGGAGGAGATAATAATACTGCTAGACCCTTATTTCCACAAAACAAAAACTATCCTTTAGTTAATGAATTAGTAATACTATTTAAATTACCATCATCTCAAAACCCAGGAACAGCAGGGGCATATGAATACTATTATTTTAATCCTATAGGTATTTGGAATCACCCCGAACAAAATGGTTATCCATCATATTTAGTAGATACAAACTCTCCTTCACAACAAAAATCTTACCAAAGTATAGAAGCAGGTGCTACTAATAAAGAAAGTAATGAAGCATTTGAACTTGATTTAAATGGTACTAGTGGTGGGCAATTTGTTGAAAATGGAAACGTAAAACCAACAGTACCTTTTGCTGGTGATAATATATTTGAAAGTAGATTTGGTAGTAGTATTAGATTAGGAAGTACTGCTAAAACAGAAGGTGGTTTAAAAAATAATTGGTCTTCAATAGGACAAGTAGGTAGTCCTATAACAATTTTAAGAAATGGTCAACCTGAAATATCTGGTAGTAATGAATCATGGGTTCCTATAGTTGAAAACATTAATAACGACCCTACATCACTTTACATGACTTCAACTCAAAGAATTCCTATTGAAATAGCAACATTAAATAAGTCTGTAGGTGAAGCATCAACGGTACCTTTAAATAACGTTGTTCAAAACCAACCAAAAGATCCAAGACAATATAGTGGATCACAAGTAATGATAAACTCAGATAGATTATTATTTAATACTAAAGCAGATAGTATTATATTAACAGCACAAAAATCAGTAATAGCTGAAGCTAATAATGATTTAGGGTTTAGATCAAGAAATGCAAATATAAATTTCACAACTCCTGAGGGGTACGTTAATTTAGGTGGGATGCAAGCAAATGAGTCAGTAGTATTAGGAGATACATTTATGCAAGCATTTTCTAGTTTATTAAAAAATGTAGAAACATTATGTGCTTCATTAACAAAAGAATCTACTATACAAGGAACTCAAGCTAAAGCTACTATGGTTTTACCTCAAATCCAAGCAATTCAAAATCAACTAGATAATTTTTTATCTAAAAAAGTAAAAACATTATAGCATGTTAGGGTTAGAAGAAATAATGCAGTCAGTTGAATTGTTTATCCAAACACCTAAGGGTAAGGAATTAATATCTTCTAAACTAGGTGTTGATTTAGAGATAGCAGGTAGTAGTGGCTCTCAAACTAAGGAACAAGCCCAAAAATTAAAAAAAATCATAAAGTCTATAAGAATAGAAACTTATACTGTTAAAGGAAGAGTTTATGATAAACAAAAGAAAACCCCAATTGAAGGTTTAAGTGTAAAACCTATGCTACTATTATATCCAATGGTAGTAGAAAAAGATGAAGATGGTAATGATGTTTATATAAAGAAATTTTACGCTACTAACGCTAAAACAGGTATACAAGAAGAATTAACAGAAAAAAGGTGGAATAGACTTCAAGAACGAAGAGATAAATTTGATGAAAGACAAGAACGAAGACAAGAACGCCAACAAGAAAGACTTGAAGAAGGAGAAGAGTTAGAAGAAGCAAAATCATTTAAGTGGTCAGGATTTAGAATGACTGAAAAATTATCATTTATAGTAGAACCTGATAAAGATAAAAGAGAAGAAGGTAAACAAATAAAAACAGACGCTAATGGAGAATACGAATTTAGATTTGGAGTCCCAGCTATAGGTGATATTGATTACCCAGTAATACCACTAAAACCCTTTATATTATATAATGTACCTTTAACAAAGGATGAAGAACCAAACCCTGACTATACTCCTTACGTTCAACAAATGATAAAAGGTGACCATACAGTAAAAGAAGAACTTCCACCTATAGGGTTAATCAACATATCAGAACTATCAGAAATTGAAAAGCAAAAAATAGTTGATGAAATAAATAAACAAATAGATAAGGCTTTAGATGGATTAATGGAACCTGTTGAAAAATTAATTAACAGTGTTAAAGCACAAATATTAGGTGTAGCAACAGTAGTTCAACAAAAATTATTACCTTTAGCTATTGGATTAATGCTTAATTTTGGTATAGCCAAATTAGCACAAAAACAAGATGCTAGATGCCCAGATAACACTATTTTAAGAGCATGTATTAAAAGAAGAAATTCAATAGTAAGACAATTAAATAATATATATGCTGTAATTATAGCAAATACAGCTCTAGCAGCAGCATTTTTATATATTAGTAGTAATTTTATAGTTATTGAAAAAATAATAAAAAAATTACCTATACCATTACAATTTGCCTCATATCCAGTAGTATCAAAATTACAAGAAGTTCAAGATTTATTAGCTGACTTTGCTAATGAATTTAAAAATATTAGAAAATCAGTATTAATAGGATTAATTATTTTAATTATATGTTTATTTATAATTTTAAAATATTTAAAAACAATTGACGAATTAATAGGAGATTGTTCCGATGGTCAATTAGATATGGAAGAAATAAATGCTCAATTATTAGTATTACAAGCACAAGCAACAGCCCAAGGAGAAGTACCTCAAGAATTTGTAAACGGGTTTGAATTATCAGTAGTAGCAGATACAGAAAATTCTCAAGATTATGGAGAAGGTGATTTATATCAACGTTATGCAGTCGCAAAGGATTCAAGAGGAGTTGTTGTATTAAAAGGAGAAAAATCGTTTGCTGCCGAAGATCAAATACTAATTGACGAATTAGCATTCTATATTAGACAAAATGACTTAAAAGCAAACTAAACCAATATTTATAATAAATTAAATTTGTAGAAATGAAGTTAAACCAATTAAAAAGCATAGTAAAACAAGCAGTTAAAGAAGCTATCCAAGAGGAAATGAAGGATATTTTACTAGAAGCTATTAAAACACCAAGCAGACAAGCTAGTACTCCTATAATGGAGAAAGCTGTAGAACATAAACCATTACAAAAAGAGGACAAAATGAAATTAAGAGAAAACATGATGAGTGTTTTAGATGGAATGAGACCTGGAGCTAATGGAACTTTAAACGCTACATCAGCAGATGTACCTTTACAAGTAGGTGGGACTGTAGATACAACATCACCAAATGGTAGTTTACCACAAGGAAATGTTAGTATGGATCAAATAATGGGATTAATGAATAGTAAAGGATAATTATGGCATTTGGAGCAGTACAAAAATTTCCCAATGACACTAGACCTCGAGTAGGTATTGGTGTAGATTTGCCATTAGATGGTGGGGCAGTTTTTATACCTAATTATACAACATCCCAAGCTATAAAAAATAATTTAATTAACTTTTTCTTAACAAACCCAGGTGAAAGACCAGGTAATCCTGCTTTTGGTGGTGGGTTAAGAGCCTTTATATTTGAACAAATAACAAATAATTCATTAGAATTTCTAAAAGAAGATGTAGGTGAAAAAATAAAAGCACATTTTCCAAATGTAGATCTTCAAGAATTGTCTTTATTAGAAGACCCAGATAATAACGAAATAACAGTTCAAATGTATTATTCAGTAGTAAATACTGGTATTGAAGATGAACTAACTTTAACTTTTAACTAATGGCAATTAAAAGAGACATACAGTATATTAATAAGGATTTTACAGAGTATAGGAATCAATTGATTAACTATTCTCAAACGTATTTTCCTACTACATATACTGATTTTACAGAAACATCTCCTGGTATGATGTTTATAGAACAAGCCGCTTATGTAGGTGATGTTCTTTCATTTTATTTAGATAATCAAGTTCAAGAAAACTTTTTACAATATGCTAGACAAACAAGTAATATATTTGATTTAGCTTACATGTATGGTTACACACCTAAAGTAACAGGTTTAGCTACAACAATGGTTGATTTTTATCAACAAATCCCATCTAAAGTAGTAAACGGGGAAACAGTCCCAGATTTTGATTATGCAGTATATGTAAATGCAAACACATCAGTATCAACTGATAACTCATCTCAAGTATTTACAATTGAAGAACCAATTGATTTCACGGTATCAAGTTCAATTGATCCAACAACAATATCTGTTTCTCAGATTTCTAATGGTTTACCTACATACTATCTATTAAAGAAATCAAGAAAAGCATTTTCAGGAACTATAAATACACAAACTGTATCTTTTGGAGCGCCACAAGAATTCGCTACAACAGTAATATCAGCTACTAATATAGCTGGAATATTAGATGTAACTGATACTGACGGCAATAAGTGGTATCAAGTAGATTATTTAGGACAAGAACAAGTATTTGATGGTATTAAAAATACCAATACAAATGACCCTAATACTTACTTAGACACAGATGCTCCTTATCTATTACAAACGAAACAAGTACAAAATAGATTTGCAACTAGATTTTTAAGTTCAACACAATTACAATTACAATTTGGAGCAGGTACATCTAATTCAACAACAGAAGATATTGTACCTAACCCAATGAATGTAGGTATTGGTTTACCATTTTTACAAAATAAAATGACAACAGCATATTCACCAACTAATTTTGTATTTTCAAATACTTATGGTGTAGCTCCAAGTAATACTACATTAACAATTAGATACTATACAGGGGGTGGAATTGCTTCAAATGTATCTTCAAATACATTAACGAATTTAAATACATCTACAATACAATTTATTAAAGCAGACTTAAATTCAAATACAGCACAGTATGTATTTAACTCATTAGCAGCAACTAACCCAGTAGCAGCTAGTGGAGGACAAGATGGTGATACAATAGAAGAAATTAGACAAAATAGTATATCAAACTTTTCAACCCAATTAAGAAATGTTACTCAAGATGACTATTTAGTAAGAGCATTAAGTATGGATCCTAAATATGGGGTAATAGCTAAAGCGCTTACACAAAAACCAAATGCAGATGATGCTAATACAACATTAGATATTTATGTTTTAACTAAAAACATAGATAGTAAATTATCTACTGCATCAACAACATTAAAAAATAACCTAAAAGCTTATTTAAACGAATATAGAATGATCGGAGATACACTTAGTATTAAAGATGCATTTATTATTAATTTTGCTATTGATTTTGAAATAATTACATATCCTAACTTTAATAATAATGAAGTATTAGAGAGATGTATTGTAGCATTACAAGAATATTTCCAAATAGATAAATGGCAAATAAATCAACCTATAATAACACCTGATCTTTATGTATTATTAGATGCTATCGATGGTGTTCAGACAGTGAAACAAATTAACTTTACAAACAAAGCAGGAGTTTCATCTGGATATTCACAGTGGGCTTATGACATGAATGCTGCTACTCAAAATGGTACAATATTCCCTTCATTAGATCCAAGTATTTTTGAACTAAAATATCCAAATACCGATATTAAAGGTAGGGTAGTAACATTATTTTAATTATGGCAGTATATAAATTATTTCCCGAAAAAGATGCTTCAATATATAGTGCTTATAACTATATGAATACTGGACTTGACGCTATTTTAGACGTTAAGAATGAAGTAACAGAATCAAACCCAGTTTCTAGAGTAGCTAGAACTTTAATAAAATTTAACCAATCAGAAATTGATAATGCTTTAACAACAATATCAAATGTAACAGAATCTAATTGGAATAACTGGTCAGCAAGTCTAAGATGTTATGTTGCTAAAGCAACTAATATAACTTTAGATTCAACTCTATATGCTTACCCTATATCAGGTTCTTGGAATAATGGAACAGGACAATATTTAGATAATATTATAAACGGAACAGGAGCAAGTTGGAAATACTCAGCATATTCAGGTTCAACAGAATGGCCTACTAGTGCATTTGGAACTTTAGTTACAGCTTCTTGGAGTGGTAGTGATAATGCTGGTGGTGCTGTATGGTTTACAGGATCAAATGTAGTAGGTGGTGAATATGAAGGTATTACAAATATTACTTCATCTCAAACATTTACTTTAAGAAGTGACAAAGATTTAAATATGGATGTAACTAATGCTATAAAAGTATGGCATTCAGGTTCAACAGGTAATAATACAGGTAGAACAGATATTCAAAACCAAGGATTTATTCTTAAGTGGAGTGATGATATTGAATTTACTACATCAAGTGCTGTTACACCTCAATTAAGTTATTATTCAGTAGATACAAATACAATTTATCCTCCTCAACTAGAAATTAAATGGAGAGATTTTTCATATAGTACTAGTAGTGGAGAATTTTTTGAAGGAAGAACACTAACAGGTTCATATCCTACAAACGAAATTACAAGTTCAATTTCATGTTCTTATACACAATCATTACCAGCACCTGATTCAAATACAGGAATAGGAACTGGAGCAACATTTGGAGCAACATTTAAAAGTTCTTCTATGTTAAATGTATTTGTTAAAGAAATAGGATCAGGATATAAAGCAGGAGATGTTTTAACTTGGAATGCAGCAACACTAAATAACCTAAGTGCTGTTTCAGGAGCAACAACAGATGCTGTAGTAACATTATCAACATTTGATATACAACAATTAAATGTAATTGATACCCCTGATTTATTCATGTCATTAGATAATAATCAAGGTGTATTTTATAGTGAAAGTATAAATAACTTTAGATTAAACGTGCGTCCTGAGTTCCCGGTTCGTACATTTGAAACATCGTCTATAGATACATTAAATTATGCTTTACCATCTGCATCATATTATGCGATTAAAGATTTAGATACTAATGAATTTGTAGTTGATTTTGATAGAGCATTTACACAAATTAGTTGTGACCCAACAGGTAGCTTTTTTAAAGTTTATATGAAAGGTTTAGAACCAGAAAGATATTATCAAATTTTGATACAAACAACAGTACAAGGGAATACTATAGTAATGGATGAAAACTATTACTTTAAAGTGATTAATGGTTAAAAAGCTATAAAATGGCAGACGAAAGAATTGACCTTATTAAAAAAGTTTATTCTAAAACGGAATATCCTAAAATAATTGACACTAAATTTAGTCAATTAGGGGTTACTTCCCTTCCAACTCAAATAGACGAAACATTTACAGTTGAAGATTTTTTCGAACAGTATAATGATCTATTTTACGAAATACCAGCTTTTGGAGATACCAATTCACACGAATATTTAATTAAATCTAGTGCTCAATATATTAATTTTGATCAAGACAGTGAATTAATTGCTCAATTACAAGAAGAAATTTCAGTATTAAGACGACAATTATTACAAGCACAAATTGATAAAGTAGAAGCACTAACAGGAAGAACGATTGACTTTGATGTTAATCAGATTCCAGATACTAATGATGAAACATTAGAACAAATAACAAAAGACTTAAATTTAGATGATACTGAACAAGTAAATGAAGGAACTACTAATACAGGAATAGTAGCTAATTCACCAGCTAATGCTGGATCAACATCAACTCAAGGTGGAGTTAGTGCTCCATCAGGAGGTTCAGGAGGATATTAATAGTATGGAAGAAAACATTATAATAAATCAAGTTGATCCTAAATCTTTTGAGTTCCAACATTATACGGAACAGGATAACATTTTAATCTCATCATCGAGATTAGATACGGCTTTTACTTCTTCAACAGATTATATAGAATATTATGCTTATGATGAGAATAAAAATCTAATATATCCAACTAGTCCAAATATTCAAGCAGTATCAGTTAATTCTTATAGTGTAATTAATGGAGATGTATGTTTATATCCTTCTAAAGATTTAGAAAACATAGGATATGATTATGGTTCATACTATTCAACATATAACTTTTACAGAAAATTATTAAATTCTGATATTAGTAACAATTACTATATTAGTGAAATAAGTTCAGATAGAACAGAAGTAAGATTAAAAAGTAATACAATATCAGATGATTTAATCATAAGTTCAAGTAATGAATTTATTGAATTTAGATCAAATACAGATTATTTTGTAGATTTTTTATTAAATTTTGGAAAAGATCAACAATGTATTGCTAATAACATTCAATTAGATACTAAAACAGAAGTTGAACCCTCAGTAATTATAAAATTATATGAACCACTACCTGCACAATTTGATTTAAAATCAACATTATGGGTAGTACAAGAAATATCAGCACCTCAAGCTTATAATGTTAATTTCCCCTTTAGTGAATTTATTCCTAATGATTATCAATTTATATTAGGACCTAATTATGCTTTAAATCTTACACAAGAAACAGGAGTAGCAAGTCAAGTTTATGATTATAATTCCTTAATGGGAACTAACATAACAAGCTCAGCTAATCAAGTAAAAAATTTATTAGATAGAAAAGAAATTAATATTAGTGTTGATTATACTAATTACGAAAATTTTATATATTTCTCTTCAGCATATACTAGATTAGAAAACTTTATGTACAAAGTAGGATTGATAGAACAATATCAAAATACTTTAAATAATGTATTATCCCAAGTATCAGATGGAGGAACAGGATCTTTAGCATATAGTGAAAGTGTAGCTAGTTATACAGCTAAAATTGATGAAATAGAAAAAAACTTTGATGGTTATGAATATTTCCTTTACTATAATAGTGGATCAGAATATTCTTACCCTAAGTCAAATACAGCTCCTCCTTATACTTTATACAGTACAGGTAGTACAGAAGTTATAACATGGCTAGGTAGTTCAGATCCTAGTAATGCATATTTTGGAGGTCAAGCACTATCAGCTTCAAATTATGATATTCAAAATGCTAATTACTTAAGGAATACAATCCCAGAATACCTTAGAACAGATCCAAATAATGCTAAATATGAATTGTTTGTTGATATGGTAGCTCAACAATATGATAATACTTGGCTTTATACAAAAAATATTACAACTAGATTTGATGCTGATAATAGATTAGATTTTGGTATTTCTAAAGATATGGTAGCAGATGCTATTAAAGATTTTGGTATAAAATTATATGCTAATAACTTTAATACTGATGATTTATATACAGCATTTTTAGGAATTACACCATCAGGAAGTGCATTCCCTTTCCCATATATGACGGGATCAATTGGTGGTAAAGTAGACACACCTTCTGGGTATGAATACGTAGATACTGAAATATCAGCTTCAAATGACATAGTCCCATTAGACAATGTAAACAAGCGTTTATATAAACGTATTTACCATAACTTACCTAATTTACTTAAACGTAAAGGTACAATAGGTGGTTTAAGAGCATTAATTACTTCTTATGGTATTCCTGATACAATTTTAAGAATTAGTGAATTTGGAAGTAAAGATAGAAATACAGTTAAAGATTGGGATTATAGTCAACATCAATATAATTATGCTTTACAATTAGAAGGTATTAGTAATCCTACATTTATAACATCATCATGGGTAGCAAATTCAGATTGGCCTAATGTAGATACTTCTCCTCAAACTGTACAATTTAGATTTCAAACAACAGGAGTTCCAACATCATCATTTTATCAAAACTTATTTGTATTAGATGATAATAAAGCATTTATAACCTTAGAATATGATGGTGATGGTACAATATCAGGAAGTTGGAGTGGATCAGTCCCAAGTCAAAGTAATGCTTATGGTACTTTAGCATTTTATCCTGAAGGTCAAGTTGGATACGCAGCAGGTAGATCTGCAAGTGTATATTTACCTTTCTTTGATCAAGGATGGTGGTCAGTACAAGCAACTTATGATTATGATAATACAACAACTGCTTCACTTTATGTAGCAAATAGAATAGGAGAAGAAATAGGATTTAGTGGATCAGATCATATTGATGTACAACAAGTACAATATTGGAAAAATGCTACTGTAGCTCATATACCTAGTGGAAGTAATTTAATTTTAAATTCATTAAATCATGCTCCATTATCAGGTGCTTTACAAGAAGTAAGATATTGGGATACACCATTAAGTGAAAGTTTCTTTTATGATTATGTAGTTAACCCTTATTCTACCCAAGGTACAGGAATTAACACAGCACCAGATGAATTAGTATTTAGAGCAGATTTAGGTACAGAATTAAATACAGGAAGTAGAACTTCAATCCATCCTAAAGTAACTGGATCATGGGAAATAACTCAATCTTTTGCTAGTGATAGTAGTTTTTACTTAACAGGATCATTTATACAAAATACAGAAAGTATTTACCTAAACCAAGTACCAGGAGGTATTAAAAATAGAATTACAGATAAAATACATTTAGTTACTACAGAAGTACCTTCAGGATCTACTTTATCACCATTTGAATCAATACAACAAACACCTTATCCAAGTGGAAGTGCACCTAATATTAATTATTTAGAAGTAGCATTTTCACCTCAAAACCAAATTAATGATGATATTATAGCACAAATTGGTGATTTTAATTTAGGTGATTATATAGGAGACCCAAGACAAATATCAGAATCAGGATATTCATACCCAGAATTAGATGCTTTAAGAGATGCTTACTTTACAAAATATATTAAATCATATGACGTAAATGATTTTGTAAGATTAATTAAATTCTTTGATAATTCATTATTTAAAATGATTAAGGATTTTACACCTGCAAGAACTAGTTTAAGTTCAGGTGTAGTTATAAAACAAAATTTATTAGAAAGAAATAGACAAGCACCCCCTTCAATGTCATTCTCTATACCAGAATATTCTGGTTCAGTTAAATCTGCAGCTAGAGATTATGAAGTATATTATACAGAAACTCCAACTTATTTAGACACAGCTCAATACACACAATCTGGAGCTTTAATAAGTGATGATAAGTTATCATTTAACTCAGTGGATTTTGTAGGTGTTAGTCCTGCAGGTCCTTATGTAACAGGATCAGCATTACCAATAACAGGTTCGGCAACAGGACCTTCAGGTTCGGGTGCAACTTTCCAATTACATGTAGATGCAAATAGCGATTTAACAGCTGTAACAGTAATAAACACAGGTAGTGATTATTTTAGAACACAACAAATAACAATTGATCAAGCAACTTTAGCGTCAACTGGTATTACAGCAACAAATGATATTGTAATTACTCTATTTGGAAGAAATTTAGCACTTGCAAAAACATTACCAAACTTCCCACAGTATGCAAATGTTCAAGGTAGTGGATCTTCAATAGAAGTATTTGATGGTGGTACAGGTGGTGTATTTGAACCTTATAATAGTTTATTTACAGCTCCTATAAGTGGATCAGATTCAAAAATATGTTTTGATAATTATTTCTTTACATCATCAAACCAAGAAACAGATGTATCAGCACAAACGGGATCATTAGGGTTTACTTCAGCGATAGGAACAGCTACAAATACAATGAGTATTAACATTTCCCAATCAGATGGAGGTGCAATACCACAATCATTTTTACAAGAGTTATATACAGCATCTATGTTTAACAGTCAATCAGTTTTTGTTGAATTAGATGGCGGTTCAGATGGAATGATTACCCACCAAATTAACTTTATGGAAAGTATTGAAGGTGGAGGATATGGAGATGCTGATTATAGTGATGGAACCGAAATAGCACCAGCTGAATATGGTCAACCATCAGTAGTTAAATCATCTGGAGATATAATATTTTATGTAACAGTAACGGAAAACAACCCAGCAGTATCTTATACTAATTTAGAAGATTTAGATGTATGTTTTATAATTGGGGGTCAACCAACAACAGGACTAACAAATAGTGAAATATCTAGTTCTATGTCATGGAAATTGTATCCAGGATTCTCTCAAGATTTTGTTGAATATTCTGAAACAACTTTAGGTGTTGGGTCTCCAAATACAGCTTCTGAAACCTTAGGTTCGGGACAAGGAACATATACTATACCAAGAGTAGATCAAAGAGAATTTTATAATGGTGAATTCCAAGCTGGAACAGGTTCATTACCTGTAGAAATGAAAGATATATGTTCAACTTTCTTTGGACAAGATGCAATTATTGATTATCAATTTTTTATACAATGGTTTAATGAAGATACATTTACAGAAGATAACTTCTTAGACCCACAATTTCAACCATTACCAGGTAATGTGTGGTTCTGGGCTGATACAGTAGAATTAAACCTACCAGATGTTTTAATTCAAGGTGACCCTTTAAATATAACTCAATCACCATTTAATCCATCAACTACAGGACCATTATTTGGTGGAATGAAAGTATTTCCTACACCTTATACAGCAACAAATTACGATAATTTTGATTATAGTACTGTTTTTGATTATGGTCAATATACAGGTACATATGCTGATGCTGTTGCAGCCGCTGGGACAACAGGAGCTAGATTTACTGTAGTAACAGATGCTACTGGGTCTGTAGCAACTATTTATCCATATGTTTGGGGTGGAGCACAAAACCCAGCTGTAGCGGAAGCAGGACAAACAATTATATTCTCAGAAAATATTTTCCAAACATCTAGTTTAAATGGTGTAGGTACTGGTGTTGGTGGAGCAACTTATACATTAACAGCTAATGATGTAGACTTTAATCCAACAGTATATCCACAAACACTAGCAGCGAACGCAGTTTGGACACCAACTCCATCTCAAACTGTATCAACTAGTGGAACTGGAATTAAAATAGCGTTAAGTCAATCAATAGACCAGAATGGAGTACCTAGTTTCTCGGCACAGATATTTAATATAGGTTCATTATATCAGGCAGGAGACACATTTACAATTACACCAACTCAGTTAACAGCATTAAACTCAAAATTTGGTCAAACAGGAGCTAATCAAAATATGGTAATAACTTTAGAAGCCAATGATTTTCTAACTCCAACACAACAAATTACAAATAAAGTAGAATATATAAAAATGTCTATGGTTGATGCTAATGGTAATGAAACAAGACCATATATCAACACAGCGGATTATGTAACATTTAAATTTACAAACGCAGCAGATTATCAAAACAATGTAATAAATGGATTCCAAACATATTATATTTCATCTGCAACTAATCAACCAGATCAAAACTTAGGAGATATATCTAATTTATTAAATATATTCTCAGACCCATCATCTGATGCAGTAACATCATTTGATACCCAAACATATGATTTAACATTTAGTGCTAGTGGAGACTTTATATATCAAGCAACACAATCTGGACAAGATCCAAATGTTGTAATTGAAGGAGGGTTAACATCATCAATACCACAAGGTTATTTCCCACCAGAAGCACAAGGATTCCCAACAGAATCATTTATTAGAGGTTGGGGTCAAGCAAATTATTATAAAGCAACAGCTGGTGATGGAACAGTATTTTTAACTACATCATCAGGATTTTATCATGATCCTTTTGGATTTAATAACTTTACAACATCATCAAGAGAATATGATTATGATAGCTTTGTACCATATACACAAAGTGTATTACCTTGGTTTATCAATGCAACAGCAAGTACAACACAAATTTTAGATAACTCAAGTTTAGTAGGTAACTTAGGAAGCACAGATTTACAAATGTATACAGGTTCATTTACAGCATCAGCTGTAGAATTAGGATTAGGGTTTGAACAATATTCAGCACCAACTCCGTCACAAGCTAATATAGGTTTAAGCCCTATATTTGTTCCTTCACCTCCAGGAAAAGTATTACTTAAATATAACTATTCACCATACCCAACTATTACTAATTGGGAACCTAATTATCAAAGTGGTGGTAGTCAAATAGTTAGAGTTGAAGGAATTGGAGGGGCAAATGTAAATTATAATATTACTATTTTTTATGTAGATCAATTAACTGGTGGAGGAAGTTTAGTAACTAACTGGTTAAGTAATACTTTACCTATAGGAACAACACCTAATACAGTAACATTATCAGCAAATGCAATCCAACCAGGTATTTATCCTTCAAATGGAGCATTTGTTAGATCTGCTTATGTTAGATTTGTACCTTATAACAATTATGGTAATGGACCTACAACACAGATATTAGTACAACAGTGGTATTCATCTGCAGATTCAAATGGATATGGTGGAACACTTGATTTAAGTTATTATAATTAAAAAGCGTGATAAACTAAATATTTATAATTATATTATAGACAATGAGTAACATAAAATACTATTATAAAGAAACAACAAACCAGATATTAGTATCAGGATCTGATTCTAAATCTGGAATGAACTCCTTACTTGAGTCTATAAAAAATGCTTCTCCTATTATAGATGCTAATTATACATCTAAAATTTCATCTTTAGGAGCTAATGTTTCTTATGTAGTAGATAATGGTGTTGAACATGCTTATATACAACAAGGACCAGGTGTTACTTACAACATTAATAGTTTTTTAGCTGAAAGTGCTGGTGGAGGAACCCCTATAACAGGATTAAATGGTAGTTTAAATGGAACAAATGCAGCAGTATCAGTATTTGCATCCCAAGTAGGAGTAGGAGCTTATGCAATTTCATCAATATCAATTTTAAATGGGAATAATACTTATCCTGAATCTGATGGATGGCAAGTTGGTGAAACTATTACAATTAGTGCAGCTCAATTAACAGCAATAGGAATTACAACATCTACAGATCTTATTCTAACCTTAGAACAAGGTAATATTAATTTTACATCAACAACAATTCCAATTGCAGATAACCAAGAATTATATGTTTCTAGAGGATTTAATACTATTGGAGGTGATGGGGATACTTACAAATATAACCCATATTTACATAGACCATATAAATCCTATATTTTAACAGAAACAGGATCAGGTATTCCTCCTGAACCTTATATTCCAGTAGGAGTAGATGTTAATACTGGTGCTAATGATGGTACTGGAACTTTATTTTTAGACAAATATGATTATGCTCAATTATCTATAGTAGGTAATGTTGGTTTACCTAATGTTTCACAATCATTAGATAGTGGTTCATTTACTATTTATCATGAACATAGAGATGTTGATTTTTGGATTTTTACAAAATATCATACATTATCAAGTTTTCCAATAGCAGGAGCATTTTATAGTATTTATCAAGAACATGTTTCACAATCAATAAACTCAAGAACTTTTGACACAGGAACAGGTGCAGGAGACCCAGGTTCAGGAGAAGTAGCATTAAATAACTCAACTCAAGCATCAGCAACTATTTTATCATTAAATAATAGTTCACAAATTGGTCAAATTATAGGACCTTACTCAGAATCAGCAGCTAGCCATGGTCAAACTATGGGAAAAATTAGAGTTGAATCAAATAGTGATACTAGTAATTTTATCGTATATGATGTAACTGATATTGATAATCAATCATCATATTGGAATTTTGGTTTAGCTAATGCTTCAACATCAACAGGGTTTACACAATTTACAAATACTGAAACAGTAAACGTATTAATTCAAGCTCCAGAAAGAGTAATGAGAGCTAATCAATCAAGAGGTTATACCCCAAACCAATCCCCAGATTTCTTTACTAGAACTTTACCTAATGGTGAATATAGTTATACTTCAAGTGCATTTACAGCTACAGCTCCTAACGGAACACCAGCTAGTGGTTCTACACAATTTGGTTTATGGTGTAATTATGGAAATTATGTAACATATAGAGCAGAATTACAATCAACAGCAGCTACAGATATAACAATAAACTTTACAGGTTCAAATGGATTACCTCAATATTTTACTTTAGCAAAAGGATTTTATGCTGATTATAATGCATTAGTAGGAACACCTTCATTTACTGGTACAGTTGATTATAATACATTTTCAAATACTATTACAAATAATAATTATACAACTAATACCGCTCCTGTACAAGGACAGTTTGCTTCTAGAGTAAATGATGTATATATTTCATTTTCATCATCATTATCATCATCACAAGATGGTTTATATGTATTTAACCAATTACCATCAGGAGATATTGAAGTTACAGCTTCTATATTAGTAGATGTATGGACAGGAGAAGAACCAGGAGCCGTATATGGTACAGATGATTATGGAACAGGTGATTATGGAGAACAAACATCAACACCAGGAACAACTTGGACTACTGCATCAATTCACATTTATACAGGTAGTTTCCCAAATAATATTCCTAATATTGGATCTACACCTTTAACATCATCAGAATTAAGATCGACAACAATTCATCAAGCACCAGTACCTTATACAATGAGTGTGCTGATTCCATCTCAATCTGTAGCATTCCAAGATTGTTTAAATGTAGCAATATCAGTTTCAAAATCAGTAGGTGATGTAATACAAAATTCACTTGTAGTAAAAGAATATAATTTAGAATTTAACAATGTCATAGGGGCGTTAGGAGTTGGAACAGTGCCTACATTAATAGAAAATGCATTCTCAGGATCAGAATTAACAAATGGATTTACTAATGCTTATGATTGTCAACCTATACTTAATAATGTAGCACAATATAGAATAAATTCATTAATTCAAGAAGTTGATTATTCAAGTGATCCTTACAATCCTATTAATTTCCAACAGATATTATCAGGTTCAGCTCGTAAATCAACAGTACCAGAATCTAATTATACACAATTACCATCAATAAACCCAAGATATAATGGTTCAAGATCAACAGCAAATGGTGTAAATACAATTGATGGTCTAGGTGGAGTTGGTCAAAATGAAACAACTTTTGGTATAATACCTGTAATTGATTATTTAACAGCATATTTTGGGTATGCAGATCAAGTTCTAGATCCATACCCTGTAGTTAATACTAAAACATTATTTAATATAAAATATTTAATTAATGAAGCAGGAGATGCTTTACAACCTGTATTATCACCTTACACAGCCTATGATTTAGAAGGAACTTGGGATCAAGACGGTTTAGCAAGAGTAGGTATAAATCAAGTATCAGGTTCAACACAATATGATAGTTTAAATGGTTTTCAACCAGTACATAGAGTAGCAGCAGAACCAGTAGCAGTATTATGGTCTCAAACAGGTGCTAGTACATATGCTTCATCAGGAAGTGATATACAACCTACAACAACATCATCAATACCACTAGCAGGTAACCCTGCTAGAGTATCTAGTTATAATGCTCCATTTTTAAATTATGGAATAAATGCTCAAGGTAACGTATTTAATGCTTCTAACTTTAATGATAAAGTTGTAAACTTACCTAACTTTTTAAGTGGTATAACAGCATCAATATCAGCAGGTACAACAGATGTTGATTATCCTGTAGATTATGGTTTATCAGGTAGTGATGGTATTACTTATGCTTCATCATCTCTTATAACTTCATCAATTCAAGAACCTCAATATTATGGAAATGCGGGTGAATATTTCTTTACAACTGATCCTTTTACAAATACAAACCCACAATTAAGTGGAAATGAATTATCTGATGATTATAAATTAATATTAAATGTTCAACAAGAATCATCTGCAATATGGAGACGTAAAACAGATAATGGTGGTTTCTGGGATAGTAGTAATTATGATTGGGGTTATATTGGATATATTAAAATTAGTCTAGAAAAAACTACAAATACTAGTTTAAATACTAATAGTTGGACTAAATGTAAACTAAATCTAATAGACCAACCTACATTATTAGCTTATTATGGCAATGCTTCTACAGAATTTAACCTAACAAATATTATTGGACAGCCTAATTGTGGATTAAGAAACAGTAACAGAGAATTAAGAATTAATATACCAGCAGCAGCATTAAAAGATGCTTTTGAAGATGCGGGTAAATATCTTCCAGATGCAGATTATTTAAAATTTGTTATTAACATACAAAATGGTGATACTGAGAAAATAGTAGCAAATACTAGATATAGATGGAATGCTGAGTTCAATTATGAAGCAGAACCATTAGAATCACCACATAACTTTTGGAATCCAAATTATAGTTGGCATACTGATTGGGTAAAACCAAACCAAACAACAGGTGGACCTTTCTTTGCAGCTGTTATAGCAGGTGATTTAGGAGGTCAATCATCTACAAATAATGCATTAAATCACCCATATTGGGCGTTTTCACAATCAGCAGGTGAACCAGTATTAAATGTAATAGAATTACAATCACAAAACGGTAATACTACTTATGGTGTTGAAAATGGATATTTTCAAGGATATTTACCTTATACAGCATCTGAAAATGCTTTATTCCCAGGTGGATTAGAACCTGCAGATACAACAATACCAACAAATAATATACCTTGGTCAGTAATGGTAGGTGATGAAATTAGATTTGAAAATAATGAATCAAAATCATATACAGTACAACAAGTAATTTCACCACAAGAAAATAATACATTAACACAAACTAATAAATTAAAGCTAATATTAAATGATAATATTTCTCCATCTACTAATCTACAATTCTTCTTATTAAGAAGATATAGATATAGTCCTAATATGGTAGTATTAGATTCAATATTCCCTTATGGTGGATTAGCATCAGAAAAAGAATTTGTTGTAAGTGAAAATGTAACAACACATTTCTTTGATCAAGCAGGAATTGTGAGTTCATCTGCAGCTGAAACATCATCTGCTGTATCAACTCCATCAGGAAGTTTTGTAGATAAATACAAACCACTTTTAAAACAAGATAATACTCCTACTGGTATTTTATTCCCGCAGTATCCAATAGCTGCTATAGAATTAGAACCAGATGCAGTAATATCTGACCTAAGAGATAAGAAACTAATAGAGTAACATATTTATAACATATAACAATATTTATATAAAAAAACAAAAATGGGATATT
>MDSX01045505.1_pt1 | contig 20595 bp, 20 predicted proteins | sample 811141 | NCBI WGS metagenome assembly MDSX01 (sample SAMN05326642, study PRJNA326480) | marine metagenome | isolation source: seawater | place: Atlantic Ocean: South East | collected 2010 | reverse complement strand
TTGTGCAGCCAGAGCAGAGCATAACTTCACTACTCCTTCCTCCAAAACCCCCTCCCTAATCCCCATCATAGCACGTTCATTCAGAATATTCTGTATCTCAGTAGCTACATACGGGTGGAAAACTATGTCCTCTTGACTTAGTCTGGAGCTTACTCTTGGGTCTAGATGTTGTGTGAAATGCAAATCGTTGCTTATTCCAATTATCGAGCACCTGCCATTATCTAGTAGGGTGTTTAAACTAGTCAAGGCATAGAGTAGGTCATCACCGCCCTTGTCAACTAGATTGTCAACTTCGTCCAGTACAATAATATGAACTCCTCCAATCCTACTCATCCTAGAAATCACAGTTTCTAGTACTCTATCGGTCGGCCATCCAGTAAAGGGCACTGGAGAATCCCCCTTCTGTGCTAGCTGTGTAGCAATTGTCTGTACTACTCTGTATTTTGTATCTACATTTCTACAATTTATTTCATAGGTCTTCACATTTTGTCCCATCTCAGAACCCTTTTCTCTCAATTGACCTAGAACATACCTTGTCACTACGGTCTTACCGGATCCTGGAACCCCGTACAGAAGCATATTTGATGGAATATGGCCGTTCAAAGCATCGACTAGATTTCTCACTAGTGAATCTAACTCATGTTCTCTATGTGGAAGTGTAGCCGGTTCGAAAGCGTGATCAAAAGCCCTCCTATCGGTAAAGAGACTATCCTGTCCAAGTATTTTTTCGAAAATATTTCCTTCCATTTTTTTTCACTACTACAAAAACACTACAATATTGCCAACCACTCTCTAACAAGATTGAAATCTGTCGTAGAGTTTTCTGAGCGAGACTGTTGGAGGTAATAAGAGTGTCTTGATGGGAACAAATAAAACTCAAATTTGCCCATATCTGTAACATTAATCTTATCATTCATTATCATGAATAAATAATCTCCAATAATTACTGTCAGTACTTCCTTTTCGATGACAAAATTTTAGGTTTATTTATTACACCGCTATCTCTATTTTGATAATTTAGAAAATTTCTATATCCACTTCTCCGGAATTAGTTGGCAAATGTGGTTGACCAAAAAAAAACAAAGTAATTTTTCTTTTTTATCACCAGAACTAATATTACGGTTATATATAATGTTAAAAAAAACTATTTTTTTGTTACAGTTAAATTACCATTTTTGCCAATCTCTATTTTGTCCTCGTCTTCCAGCTGCGTGATGTCAGGAGATAGCTTTGCCATTTGAAAACCCCCATTCCCATTTTCGGACCTTGCATAATTATGAGTAACGAAAACTTTGGCATCTGGAAATCTATCTTTGAATGATTCTACGTCTGATGGTCTGTGATGATGGGGAAACTCCCCTATGTCTGGCATCCCCATCTCCAAAATAACAGCATCTGCATTCTTCGCCCTTTTTTCAATTTCTTCACAAGGACCAGAGTCTCCGCAATGTAGCAACCTAAATCCACTAGAATGGACCATTTCATACCCGTGGGGATCAGTTTCTGGAGTATGGCACACTGGAAATCTAATGAATTTCCAATCGGTTCCCTTCAATTCACACTCTTCTTCTTCGACCCAGATGATTCCTTCTAGGGCATCTTCTAGACTTCCCGGAAATCCGACACTGCAAAGTTCAGATAGGACCCCCTTTCCTCCCGGACGAACATAAACGGATAGCGGAAACTCTCTGTTTGAATCCGAGATATATTTTCTATCCAATAAAAAGAAAGGAAACCCAAAAGTATGGTCTGCATGCCAGTGAGTGAATAGGATGTGCTCAATTTCTCGAACCTGAGCACCGTGTCTTCTTAATTGGGGCATTATTGTGGGGGGAGCATCAATCAATATTTTCCCGTCAATCAAAACCAGTGCATGCATCCGTCCCGGGGGGCAGAATGCATTACCCGTTCCTAGGATTTCAATGTAAGCCACAATATTCGTCACAGGGTGTATGACTTTACCTCATCGGAGATATTCCTTTCGGGGAAACCGAGGAAACCACTCATTCATAAGCAACCAATTTCTCGCATGTTTGAGTAAAATGCCCGAATCCAAATCCATTTTGATTCTCTACGGATCTCAATCTGGAAACTCCGAGGAAATAGCGATTCAGGCAGGAAAATCAAGTTCGGAATACGGGCTTAAACCAACAGTCAGGGGAATGGATGAAGTTGATATTGCCTCGATTAAGGAACATACTAGGCTACTGATTTGTTGCAGCACTTGGGGGGATGGGGAACAGCCGGACAACGCCGAAGATCTTTGGGAAGCCGCCAACAGTGGGGCCATTTCGAGCCTCGAGGGATTGAATTTCTCCGTCTTGGCGCTAGGAGACACATCTTATGATCTGTTTTGCGAATCAGGAAAGGAGTGGGATAAATGGTTAGAATCAAAGGGTGCCAACAGAGTTCTCGCCAGGGTTGATTGTGATGTGGAATTCGAAGAGCCAGCGGAGGAATGGACGAAATCAGTGTTAGAGATAATGTCAAAGATTGAAGACGCCCCAGTCGGCGAGGTCAATGTCCCAGCAGAAGAAGATGCGATCGATATCACCACTCCAAAGGTTGCCGAGAAGGATGTCAAAGAAACCTCCGCCCCATTACCAGCTAAATCTGAATGGAGTGCGAAAAATCCATTCTCCACTATAATTTCTGAAAATTATGTGCTCAACGGAGAAGGCTCGAGAAAGGAAACAAGACACGTAGTTTTCCAACTAAAGGACTCAGGTCTTACATACAAAGCAGGAGATGCACTTGGAGTTGTGCCGCAATGCCCTCCAGAATTGGTAAACGAGATCTTGTCACTATGTGGATTCTCTGGAGAGGAGGAGGTAGACACACATCTTGGATTATGCACAATAAGGGAGGCCCTAACAACTAGATATGAGATTCATCGAGTATCAAAGAAGTGGCTTAAGGGTCTGCATGAAAGGGCAGGAGAAAGTTCCGGTAAGGTGGAAATCAAGATAGTTGGTAGAAAAAGATACTCATCCACTGACGGCTCCCTTATTCTTGATTGGAAGTCAACACAAGATTCCGACCTGCCCGAGGGCTACGTTGAGATAGGGGATTTCGAAGATAATTCTGCAATTCTACTTCACGAATTAACCTCTGATACAGATTCTATGGAAGATTATATTTGGTCAAGAGACTATGTGGATGCGTTGGGTGATTTCCGAAGTGTAGGCTTTACACCTCAACAACTTATCAATGGCATGGATAGGCTAAAACCAAGATTGTATTCTATAGCCAGTAGTCCAGATTTCGAAACCGGCACCGTCCACCTGACTGTTGCAATTGTCCGGTACAATCATCATGATAGAGACCGTACCGGGCTATGTACCGGATTCATGGCAGACAGGTGCGATACGAATGCCACCCAAGTCGGCGTTTACATGTCTCCCACCCGTTCATTTGTTCTACCTGAGGATGGCTCAAAGGACATCATAATGGTCGGTCCCGGAACTGGTATAGCTCCGTTTAGGGCCTTTCTCCAACAAAGAGAGATTGACTCATCATCAGGGAGAAACTGGCTTTTCTTCGGAGATTGGACTGAAGAGGGTGAGTACCTGTATAGGGAAGAGATGGAAGATTGGAAGAAACGGGGAATAATCACAAGACAAGATCTCGCTTGGTCTCGACAAGGTGATGAGAAAGTTTACGTCCAACATCTGATGGAGAGAAATGGCGAAGAAATTTGGAATTGGATAGATAATGGGGCATATTTCTACGTATGTGGAGACAAACAATACATGGCAAAGGACGTTCACTCAACTCTGATAGGAATATGCGTAAAATTTGGCAACATGACTCCCGAAGAAGCAAAAGATTTCGTCGAAACCGGTTTAATGAAGACTGAGAAAAGGTATCTAAGAGATGTATACTGATTCTCCGATTGCCTCATACGGTCTATCTTCTAGGCATCAATGTGTTCCGACGTGTACTGGTCGCAAACCGGGGAGAAATAGCCCTAAGAATCGTCCGCTCTCTCAGAGAATTAGGCATAGAGTCCGTTGTAGTTTACGGCAGAGAGGATCGGCTTTCTTTACCTGTTAGGCTCGCCGATGAGGGTTTTTTTATCCCAAGAGAAGATCCCCTTGCAAGCTTTTTGGACATCGAAGCAATTGTTTCTGCCGCAAAAGAGGTGGGGGCTGATGCAGTCCATCCAGGTTACGGATTCCTATCAGAGAATGCAACATTCGCCGAGAGGCTGGCAGAGGAGGGAATAACATTCATCGGACCTTCCCCAGAATCACTTAGGCTGTTGGGGGACAAGATTGCCGCGAGAGCGTCCATGTCTAGAGCAGGTATTCCCGTGGCCAGAGGGACCGAGGAACCTGTCTCCGATCCTGATATGGCATTGGAAATCGCTTCTGAGATAGGATTCCCCATCATGATCAAGGCAGCTTCCGGAGGTGGCGGGATAGGTATGCAAGTGGTCCACGAGGAATCTGAATTTTCTTCAGCATTGAGATTGTGCCAAGGAAGGGCAGACTCAGCCTTTGGAGATAGCAGAGTTTTCATAGAAGAGTATGTTGATTCGGCCGAACACATCGAATTCCAAGTGATTGGCGATGGCAAGAATGCTATTCATCTTGGTGAGAGATTCTGTTCCATCCAACGTAGACATCAGAAAATTATCGAAGAAGGTCCTTGGCTTTCTGATGAGGAAAGAAAAGAAATTGGATCAAAAGTAATCGCCGGTGCAGAAGCAATAGGTTATCGTGGGCTTGCAACATTTGAATTTCTCAGAAATAAAAAGGGCGAATTCTACTTTATGGAAGTTAATCCGCGAGTCCAAGTAGAGCATACAGTTACAGAGATGCTAACTGGATTTGACTTAGTGTCGATGGGAATAATAGTCTGTTCGGGAGAATCTCTCCCTATTTCTCAGGACGAAGTAAAACTGAAAGGACACGCAATCCAAGCAAGAATAAATGCCGAAAGCCCAACTAGTCTAGAACCATCTCCCGGAAAGTTATGGGAATGTCATTGGCCAAATGGACATGGGATAAGAGTGGATACTCATGGCTTTACTGGATATGAAATGCCGGGAGTGTTTGATTCGCTTTTGGCTAAGATTATTGCTTGGGCACCCTCAAGAGATGAGGCAATAATTAGACTAGATTCTGCCTTGGAAGAAACTATCATTATCGGTGTCGATACCCTAATACCCCTGCATAGGGCGATTCTTGGGGAAGTAGACTTCATGGAAAGAAACATTACTACCGATTATCTCGAAAAACACAAGGGACTTTTGTCAGGAGGTGACTAATTTGAATTTAGTAATTGTAGGAAGTATGGGGTACGATGATATCGAGACTCCTTGGGCTAGTGGTTCTGACGTTCTCGGCGGTTCAGCAGTTCACGCAGGAGTATCGGCAGCATTCCATATTCCTGAGGTACCAGGGCAAGAATCTAGAATTGGCTTAGTATCCCCAGTCGGAAAAGACTTCTCAAAGGATGACCAATCAATATTGGAAGAACTAGGAATCGACTTGTCCGGAATGTCAATTCTACCTGGTAAAACATTCAGATGGTCAGGAAAGTATGAGGGATCAATGGATAATGTAGAAACAATCTCAACTGAGGTTAATGTATTAGGGGATTTCAATCCAGAAATCCCCGAGTCGTGGACATCTCCAAGGGTTCTGTTTTGCGCTAACACGCACCCAGAATCACAGATTTCAGTACTAGATCAATGTCCAGATTCAGAGATTACTGCGATTGATACTTTCATGTTATGGATTGAAACAGAGTTCGAGAAACTTTCCTTAGCCCTCAGGAAATCAGATCTAGCTATTCTGAACGAGGAAGAGATTTGTGCTATTTCAGGGGAACAAATTTTCACAAAGGCAATTACTCCAATAATGTCTGGATCAGCACTTTATGGAGGGGTTGAGGCTGGGAGTGGCCCCAGGGGTTTGATTATCAAAAGAGGCTCTTCAGGAGTTTTTGCCCATCTTCCTTGTGGAATAATAGCACTACCGGCTTATCCAGTTAGGGATCTCATCGATCCCACCGGTTGTGGGGACTCTTTTGCCGGTGCGCTATTAGCAAATATTGCTGGAAGGAATGGGGCCCTAAATGACTTGGAATTTATGAGATCAGCAATGATTCATGCAGTCGTAACTTCTTCATTCACGATACAGGGATTGGGTTCCGATAAGCTTCGTACTCTAGAAAGAGGTATTTATCACGCTCGAATGGACCGATATCGTAGAATTGTCGGTCTTTGAGATTCATCCTAGTCTTCTTAATCCCGGTAAAGGATGGGGGTCATCCTCCGAAGATGTTGGATTCAATTGACTGAACTTCAAGGACTCAACAGAATTATCAAATAATCTAGGGAAACTCTGGTCCCCATCTGAAATCCTCCTTACTATGGAGTCTAGCTTATCTCTCGCGGTGGATGCTTCATTTCTCCCAATTGTCCCAATCCTCGAACGAACCTCAGCTTGATGATCTTGATCACTTCGAAGTCTCATGTGTTGGGTAGTTTGGAACCTCTCAGTCTCTATTTCACTATTATTAGGATGTGTAGTTTTGCCCATTCTACTCCAAGAACTTCCAGGACTGAGTAACCTTCCTAGCCAACTCGTCGAGAATCCATACTTCTTGCTTGAGCCGGAAACGATACTACTGGACATCGTCGAAGCTAGTTTGTTCAATGCAGGATAATCGTCCAAATTTGCTGCATGATTTTCCTTGTAATCCCCTCTTTTCTTCTTAAGCTCTTGTTGAGCTCTTGCCTGCTTAACAACTCCTGCTCTGCATTCTTCCCTAACCGCATCTTCGGTAGGTGGCGGTAGAATCCGCCCAGAGAATGGGGTATCTGGCGGACCGAATTCCGCATGAGCCCTCTTAATCATTTGAGAACTAGAGAACGTCCTTTCTTGAGGGTATGATGAAGATTCTTCCACATTTGCATTGAACATACTTGTCGTTTCAGAATGTGTTTTTTCTTCGGGAATTACAGCATCAAACAAACCTCCAGGGGAGAACATATCCAAACTTTCCGTTGCTCCAGAAAGGGCTGAGTCTATTCGACTAACTCCCTCAGACACAGCTTCTTTTTCCTGATACCAAGACGGCGCTTCTCTTCCTCCCCATGCCCTCTGGTAAGCATTTTGTCTTGTCGAGGTATCTGTCTCGGAAATTCCTGTTACTGGGCCCGACTCAATCTCTACCTTTTCCGATTCGGATAGCCTATCTCCAAAGTTGAATACCCCGATTCCTTCCTTCTCTTCTAGAGAGTAATCATTTTGTCTATTGACCATAGAATTCATTGATGATTCTAGTTCCTTAGGCATTGGAAGGGTTGCTTGCCCATAACCACCATCTACTCTATGTAGAGTTTTTATGGAAGGAAAAAATTGAGGTTCAGTCTCCAGACTTTCTAGTCCAATCAAAGCCTCACCCATGGAGCTGCCGTGTCTTAGCCTATCCACTACTAAACACAGTTTTAGGAGATTTGTTTCACTTCCAGAAATTAGATGTCTACCCCCGGCCCCAGTCTCAATAGCTAAAATAGAATATCTAGAAACAAAGTTAGCAATGATCATCACCACGCCAATTGCGATCGCGAACCAACTCATCGGAGAAACAATCGTCGTAAGCCCTAGGTATACAGCAACCAATCCTAAGAAAGACACTCCCGAGGGCAAAATAGGGGCCTTTAGGTGCCTCATTCTTTCGATCGCTGCCAGATCTAACCTCACTCCCTTTCCATCAAACCTCTCTATGGTTAGCTGTCGCTCAGTTATGACTGCACAACACTTTCCCCTAGCGCCGACTAAGAGGAGGTCTCCGATTAGTTCGGAGCTCTTCTCCTTAGTCGGGCCCTTAGGCCCGGCTATTCCCATCCAGTGCTGAGTTTACAACGTGACGTATAAGCTAATTGGGCAGCACCATTACTTGGATACTATTTTCTAATGGGGAATTTTTTAGCCAAGTTACTAATTACCCATCGCTTCCCTTGCTCTATTTGCCTCATTCCATAACTCTTCTTCTTGGTCGTTATTTGGGCTGAATTGTGGGATTTCTACAGGCCTCATTGACTCGTCGATTGCAACCATAAAGAAGAATCCTGAGCAGATTTCCTCCCCCTCCCACTCTGATCTAGAAAGTCTGCAAGAAGTCACGTGAACTCCAACAGTCCGGGGAGATGTCCAAACCACTCTAGCAGTAGTTCTGATGATATCTCCTTGGAATGCTGGTCTCTTGAATTTTAGTGCATCCACTGAAACCGTTACAAATACTCTATGCGCAAACTTCGATGCGACCATTCCTGCAGCAGTGTCCATTATAGACATCAATCTACCTCCAAAAAGAGTATTCAGAGCATTGGTATGCCCCGGAAAAACCTCATTTAAGAGCTCTACTGGCTCAACTGAGTATGCTTCACTGCCAGCCATCAAATGTCTTCGGGCCTCCATCCCCCTTGAATACTACAGTGTCTAGCATCAAAAAAATGCAGTTTACCGCTGACTTCAACCGAAGGGAGATACTCGGAGCGACATGGACGTAAGCAGACTTCTAAGATCGTGGGGGCTCCTAGCCTCTGACGGTAACCACCTAATGGATATTCCAGAATTGAGATGGGAACAATCCATTTTCGAAGATCCATTGGGAGGCAAGATCGTACTTTGGCCATACCTTCCTTGTATAAGGATGCCATCTAAGATGAGGCCTAGGGAGTGGGACGGTCTAGCCTTAATTTCCTCTCTAGACGAGATATTTTCATTGAGAGAAGAGGAAAAACAGGAATTAGAAAGCCCGGGAATTCATGTAGATTCAGCGGCCGTTTCAGGAACAAGTTTGGGGATGTTGGTGAGAAGTTTATCTGAACTGGATATTGAAGGCCCGTCTATCCCAGACCCTGAGAAAATTAGACTTCTAAGACATGCAGAGAATTCCAGAGGAGGAATGCCAATTTACGCGGTAGAGCCATCAATAGATGACAAACATTGGGCTGATTGGCAATCCAGATGGGCGGACGAACAGGTTAGGTTCAGAAATTTATTAGCTACTATTGGAAGAAACAGACGCTGGTCGAACGCAATGAGGGACTCAATACCAAATGTTTCGGAATCAAAATTGGTCAGTTCTGATTTAGGGGCAGCAGCTACTGTTTGTTATGCTTGGTGGAGGGAGGAATCAATTTGCCTTACCGAGGAACTAATTAGAGAAAGAGATCAAAGAATTTCATCCAGACTAAGGGGGGCATTAGCTGATATGAGAAAATCCGATTTCCAACCAAAAAACGATCACGGGCCAGTTCTACTTGTACCAGTTCAACAGGCCTCATTGCCTTCTTTAGAGAATACTCTATTTGACTGTGAACACGTGGAGGAAGTGGGGAGAGAGCAATGAATGACGAATTCGAAGTTTTAATCGAAACCCAGTCATTCAGAATCATACCATCGCAAACGATAGAGATCTCAGATGCAATCCGATACTTAGGGGCAAAAAGTAATGGCGAGTACGCCGTAATTGAAAGAGAAGACCCGAGGGCAGTAATATTAGTTGATTCAGATGGTTCAATGATTATTCATGGAATCTCCAATTTAGAGGCAGCCACGCTTATTGCCGAGGAGACACTTCTTAGGATGGGGATGTCAGAAAAGGGGCTCACCATTGCCAGGGGAGAGGTTCTGGCTAGTTTTTCTGTTGGAAGGGCAGTGTTGATCGGACTGGCCTCCGAGAGGTTCTCGGACGCGGAGCATGATATTCGATTGGATGCCCTTAGAATCAATGCAAACAGATATGGTTGTACAATACTGCTATTCAGCAATGGAAGGGGTGTTGTAATGGGGCAATCATCCAGAAAGGTAGCGGAAATGGCTGCCTCTTTCTGGATTTCTAGATTAGAAGAAGAAGGCGCATTGGCGTGAGAAAATGTTACAGAATGAGAAGTGGATCGGACCAATTATTGATCAACATATGCATTTGGACCGATCAAACAGATTCATAGACGCTATTTCTGATTTTGTTTACGCAGGTGGAACTGGTGTAATGCTAGTTCACAAACCCTCATTTTCTGAAAAACTACCTCAAAACCTTGATGGATACAGGGATGCTTATATGGACACAATTTCTATGGCAGATGAAATTAGAATGAGCTTTGAAATAGAAGTTGGAGTTATTCTGGGCCCACATCCAGTTGCCTGGGAGAAACAGATAGATGAATTAGGAATTAAACAATCTACTGAACTTCATCTGGAAGCAGTCGGTCTAGCATTAGATTTCATCGACTCGGGTCAAGCCAATTGTCTTGGAGAGGTGGGGAGGCCACACTATCCAGTTTCGGAGGATACATGGCAAAGTGCTAATGATATGCTAGAGCAAATCCTCCATATGGCTCGTTCATCTAAAACTTCAGTTCAATTACACGTAGAAGATAACGGTGAGAGAACCAATCGCGAAATCTTACAGATTTGTAAAAAATCAGGGCTTTCTCCAAAAAATGCGATCAGGCATTTCGCACCAGCAAATATCAGCTCAGATTTCACGCATGGCCTCTCAGCAACAGTCAGCATGGGCAAGAATAGTGCAGAAATTTTAGCAGAAACGTGCAATAAGACTAATTCATATTGGGGCATGGAAACCGATTTTTTGGACGATAAGACCAGACCAGGCGCCGTCCTTGGTCCAAAGACTGTCCCCAAAAGAACTGGAGAATTATGTTCACAATTGCTTTCTATTGGGTGGGGCGAGTCAGAGGTAGAGCAACTGCTCTATAACGTCCATCAGAACTGGCCCAAATCACTCTACAGCCTCTGAAGTGCTACTATTTCCAGAAGCAAATGTGAGAATAGCCCCTATCAAGAATAAGGCTAGTGATAACCCAAGAAACTGCAGCTCACCCAGGGGTATTGGCCTCCAGAACTCCTGCATAGTCATCCTCCAGAGTGGGCCGTTAATTGGAAGAAACAAAATCATCAAAATAACTCCTAGTCTCTGTCTCATCATCATATTAATCCGACCGAGCCCTTTCTTTTCAAACTCCTTGAAGACCGAATCGGTTTAGTGATGCTATAGGTTCGCCTAGCCTGAGCGCCTGTAGTGAAGGGGTTATCACAAGAGGTTTCCAACCTCTTGTCCCGGGTTCGAATCCCGGCGGGCGCACCAATAGAGATTTTTTTGAAAAATCTAACTTGGTTGAGTGAAGCATTGAAACGCATCTTTCCTTTGGATACTATATGTCAACTTCGGAGGATGTGAAACCGCAAATTTCTACCTCATTGAGCAAGGACCTTTCTGATCTAGCTGAAGAAAAACAAGTGGTTGGAAGAAAGATTTGGCGAATAGTGCCCTATGTCGCCAGATACTGGCAGAGGGCACTAGGCGGGATTTTGGCGAATGCAGGTGCTAGAGCATTTGATCTGATTCCCTTCATAGCCATTGGGATGGCAGCTGACTACTATCAGTCTGAGACATTTACAAACACCACAATTGAGAGTCTCGTGAAATTAGAACAAATTCCACATATTGGCCCTATTGACTCAGTTGAAATTGGTTTTGGTCTACTAATTTTGATTTCATTCACATTTCTGGCATTTTTTCAGGGACTGAGTAATCAATTGTGGCAATCTACCGCTTACAAGGCTCAGCATGATATCCGAATGGATGCAACACATTCTCTTTTGAACATGGAAGCATCATACTTCGAAAGTCGCCAAACCGGGAATTTAATGTCGGTCTTATCTTCGGATGTTGCGCAGCTTGAGGATATTATTTCTGATGCAAGTACCAGTATGATTAGGATTGCAATAACATTCTCTACAGCATTTGTGATTATGTTCTGGATGTCCTCTAAATTGGCCTTGATTTTATTTGCACCACTAGTGATAATCATCCCAATGGTAGTTTGGTTCTCAACCAGAGTACAGAGAAAGTATAGGAAGCAAAGGGAAAGTACTGGTGGTATAGTCGCAATCCTGGAGAATGTCCTTACTGGAATTACAGTTGTTCAGGCGTATAATGCAAAGAAATTCGAAGGCTCTAGAATTGAGGGCCAGAGTGGGGAATACAGAGATATGGCGATACAAGCAGCCTTTATCAGAAACAGATTCATTCCAGGGATTTATGTCGTCGCTGGAATATCCTTCGGATTACTGGTTTCAGCAGGTGGCTGGGTGATGGAGTCAGGAGAAATAACCGTTGGACAATTCGTAACATTTCTTCTGATTTCAACTCGAATGTCGATGCCAATGTTCATTCTTGGAATGCTGCTAAATCAATTGCAGAAGGGCGAGGCAGCCTCAAAGCGAGTTTTTGCAATAATTGATTTAGAGCCTTCAATTTACGATTCAGAGGGAGCTGTCCCGTTGGAAGATAGGATTTCATCAATTAGTTTTGAAAATGTGAAATTCGCATATCCATCTTCTGATTCCAATACTCTGAACGAGATTTCTTTCTCAGTATCTTCAGGTGGATTTCTGGGAGTAATGGGGCATACTGGTGCCGGAAAGAGTACTATTCTGAAATTAGTAGAGAGATTCTATGAACCTCAGAGCGGTAAAGTACTGGTAAATGGTAGGGATATTAATGAATTCAAGATAGAGTCTTTGAGATCAAGAATCGGATTTGTTTCACAAGACCCCTTCCTATTCTTTGGATCAATTAGGGAGAATGTCTCATACGCCCGAGATCATTCAGAAAAGGAGATTCTTGCAGCCTTAGAGGCAGCTGGGTCTTTGGATTTCATTTCGCAACTCCCGGATGGAATAGACACAATGGTGGGAGATAGGGGCGTCATGTTATCGGGAGGTCAAAGAGCGAGAATTAGTTTAGCAAGAGCTCTACTCGACGATCCAGATCTTCTGATCCTGGATGAGGCGAGCGCGTCCCTAGATGCCGAGACTGAGCTGAGAATACAAGAATCACTTTTCGACAGTTCTAATGATGGCAAGGACCGGATTACTATTGCGGTCGCCCATCGACTAGCAACGATCAGGAAAGCGGATGAAATCATAGCAATGGTGGATGGGGCTATAGTGGAAAGGGGGACTCATGACCAGTTGATTCGCAATGGAAATGTCTACTCCTCCCAATGGTCCATTCAGACTGGAGAATTGGAGACTGAGGAGGGGTAGATTTGACTGAAGACCAATTTGAATGGTCAGACGTCGAACCAGGGAGCGTCACAATTGGTTCCGACCGGAGATCAGTAATCTTCGGAGGCATGGGTCCACGTCATCAAGTGCATATTAGATATAACTTTAGAATTTCTAAGACGCCAATTGAGGCTAAGCAAGCTTCTAGGATTATCAGAGAAACATCTGCCGAGAAAGCATCTGAATCAGAATGGGAACTGGCCCACTCTAGGGGATTAATTTCAGAGGAGGAGGAGGGGGTTGAATTACTCGCAGATTCTGCAAGGAATTACTGGGGTAAAGTTTGCGATGGAAGCCCCCATTTCGGAGACAAAGGTAGCCCTAAGATTTCTAGACAATGGCAGAGGGGGAAGGCCAAGACAACCATCCTTTTTTCAGATATGCCGGATTCAGAAGCAAAGGTTAGGCTAGTAATAAGGGATGAATGTGATTGGGATGGGGGAAAACCATCCCTTCCATCAAAGGCAGACTCTTCCAGAATTCTTCTGGAAGAGGCCTTAATTTCATTATTTTTTGGAATAATTCCATCTTTTGGGTGGGCCTACTTTAATGCAAGTCCCGGATATATTATGGAAGGATGGCTGAATTTGCTGTTTGGGGGAATTTTCTTCGGAGTCTTTACTATAATTTTCTGGAGGCCAAAGCAACCTACTTGGAAGATAGAGGGTGACAAGATGGTCAGAAAAATATAGCTAAGCAGTTGGATAGGTAACGCAGTAAGGACAGAATTCACCCACCACATATTCCTCTGACTCCTGTTCTTGGACTGTCAATGGCTCTCTACACTTGAAACACATCTCAGTTTTAGACTCCTGTAGTTCATGATCCAGCGCTACCCTCTGATCGAAGACAAAACACTCCCCATTCCAATGTTCACCCCCACATTCTTCGAAATAGGCAAGAATTCCACCGTCTAGCTGTCGAACATCTTCGAAACCCGAATTTAGCATCACCGCCGATGCCTTTTCACATCTAATTCCACCAGTACAATACATTACTACTGTTTTTTCTTTATACTCTTCAGGTAAGGATTGCAATGCTCCAGGAAAATCTCTGAAGGAGGAAATTCCCAGATCAACCGCTCCTTCGAAAGATCCAATTCTGATTTCATAGTCATTCCTCGTATCTAAAACTAAAATATCTTCATCACTCTCGATAATTTTTCTGAATTCCCCTGGCGAAATCCTTTGTCCCGAGAAATCAGCTGGCCTGATTTCATCCATGCCGAGTGAGATTATCTCTCTTTTTCTTTTAACCAGCATTCGTCTGAATGGCTGATATTCGGAGAAACTTGTCTTCAATGGTATCCCCGCAAATCTAGTATCGGATTCTAGGAAATCAATGAACGACTTCACCTGTTCTTCTTTCCCGGAAAGAAAAAAGTTAATGCCGTTGGGACTCAATAAAACCGATCCTTTCAAATCTAGATGATTGCACTTCTCTAGCATTGGAGCCTGAAGATCGTCTCTATCAGGCAGATCGACGAAACGATAACCAGCAATATTTACCATCGCTCGACTCATAATCTATGCACTAGCTACTACAGTAAGAATACTGCCTTCCATATAACCATCAGGGATAATTTTGAATTGCTTTCAACTATTAGCTTCACCCTCTATCCCTGTCATCTATTTGAGAGGCAGGACTTCCTGTAATTATGCTCCATCTTGCTTTCAAAACTCCTATCCCATAATCCCAAAGAAGGAGGAATGAAACAATAGAAGAAAGGAGAATAGTAGTTACGCTTTTACTCGGTGAAGGGGCAATTGATGCTCCAATCCATGCTATGGCATTGAACAAAATTGCTAATGTGGGTAGAAGATGGGCCGCAAATCTCTCAGGCCCCAATGGAACCTCTTCAAAGGAAATATTCCAAAATTCTGGCCATGAAACTCCGCCATTCATTGCCCCCCAAAATGAAATGAAAATTGAGATTGCCACAATAGCCGGGAATGCAGAAACCAAATTATGGCTCCATCCCCACAGACTCGGGTATCTTCTCCCAGCCAAAGCCCTAACTTGTCCATAATTCCTTATTTGTTTCCTTACCCTGACCAAATCTCTTCTTCTGTGCCAAATTACTGCGCTACCATCTGACCAAAGCCTGTGTCCAGCAAGTCTGATTCTATGGTCCAGCATTACGTCTTCTGCACCTATGGCACCAGAATCGAAACCTCCTACCTCAGAAAGAACAACCCTCCGATAAGCCGAATTCACTCCCGGCAACTGCTCCACTTCCTCCAACTCCCCCTTCGTCTGCCTTCCGTAATTTGTGCCAGCAGTGAGAAATCTATTGCAAAATGCTACGTCAATGGCCTTCTGCCATACACTAGACTCATTTACAGGAGCAAAATTAGGCCCCCCTACTCCTGAGACTTCAGACTTCTCGAACCACCTCTCCAGACTCTCCACCCAATTCGGAGGTACGATGACATCATCATCAGTGAAAAAAACCAGTTCTGAATCAGTTTCTCTAATTGCTACATTGCAAGCATCCGCTCTATTACTAGAGCCTTCGTCGTCAATGAAACGAACACCCCTTCTTTCTGCAATTTCCCTACCTGGGTCATTTTCAGGCCCAACAACTACTACTTCTAAATCCTGATATGTCTGAGTCAGCAAACCATCTAACACTATTTCCAGCTCATCGGAGTTTTCCACAGTCGGAATAATTACGCATACTCTGTTAGGCACATGGTTGCCCGAGGGGAGCCCATTGATGAGTTCACGGGTCAGTCATTGACAATTCTGGGCGCCAAGAAGTAAATCCACTTCGCACCGCCCCCATTACTGACCCATGTCAGTCTGAGTGGATATTTCTCTTCAAACTCCAAGGAAACTTCATTCGTCAAACCACTTGCAAGCTTCTTAGTTAGTTCCCCCAGGTACTGAAGAGAATAAGTAGAATGTGTCGGTGCAGCACAAGTCAACTCGGTCAATTCTCCCGATTCGAATTTCACATTAACGCCCTCGCCGGCTTCAACAGTTACAGAGACGGATAACTGATTCTTATCCATACTCAAGTCAACTTCACCACCAACAAACTTGGCCGCTCTCAGGGCTCTAGAAAGCTTCTCAGAATCAATAGTTGCCTTGGATTTGAATTCTAGACCAGGCTGATTTGGGTTGTCCATTGTACTTGTGTCAATGCCCCTAAGAATCATATGAACCTCTCCCACCCTTACATTAATTGCTCCCACAGCATCATCATAGTCCATCTCGACAAGATCACTAGGTCCAGCCAATGTCAGTAGATCACGCATCTTGCCAAGATCTAATCCAATTTCCACCGGCTCTACCTCATATGTTTCAAAGCACTCATCAGCGATAGTAGCAGAAAGAAGAGCTACATGTGAACCATCAACAACAGACACCCGTAGTCCCTTTTCGCCCCACACCAACTTAGCTTCAGTCGTCAGAACAGATAGAATATCGACAATTTCCCTCATCAGTTGCTGCTTAGCAGTTATCCTCAGCATATTATCACTTGGTCACCTTACGAATTAGGAGGCTCTTGATGCTTATTGGGAGAAAGGCCCTCAAAGCTATTGGTATTCCCTCCACCTATGGCCGCAGTCGTCGCATGTGCAAATCTTAGTTTCAGGCTCGTCCGAAGACCTAGTCTGTCTGAGCTCAACATATGCTCTGTCTCCATCACATTTGGGGCATAGATAGTCGCCCACTCTGAGGGTCCCTCTGGGGCCATCTTCTTCGACAACTTCTGTAAGATGCTTCAGAGACTTTGAGTCCGTTGTTGCAGTAGTATTGGCTAAATCAATCACTTCTCCAGTCATTGGGTCAGTGAACTCAGAACCCCGCCCATCCTGTCCAGAAAGTGGACCTTCATACCCACATTTGTAATCTGGACACTTGATCCAACCTCTATCATCAGGATATGAGAGACAACCACATTCAGGGCAGAACATCCTATCAACAACCATTCGCGCATTAACGCGGACCAAATTACGCTGAACCCGCCGACTATTCAACTATTCGTTCCCCCATCCCTGTTTTTGCGTACCGTTCAAGCCCTAAACCCTCTCCGATAAGTTGTGGAAATACACTTTGACTGGAAAATCGCCAGAGTTCTCGATGGCGATGGCAATATTATCGATGAGATTGGATGGGATGGCAAAATAGTACCATCAAGTCTGGCAAAGAGGCTATTGTTAATTCAGAAAGGTAGGATGACTCCGGAGGTCAAAACCCTATCCGAAAGATTTCCAGAAGCGGAAGTAGAAGTAATGGGGGCCTTATCTGACCCTCATTGGCCCAGTCATCAGGATCTAGCCGAAATCTATCATAGAGCAACAGTAGAACTGGCAAAGATGGGAGTCGCAGAGTCTTCTGGAGATATGGATAGGAGAATAGATATGTTGGTGTCTGCGGTTGTAGAAACCCGCGCCTCGTGGACTACATCGGAAGCAAGATGTGTTGAATGGGCTGGGATGTTCATAACTGAACTAGATTTGGATTCTCAGAGAATGGAAATACCAACGGCTTTGGCGAAATCCGACAATATCGAAGAGGCTTCAGAGATTCTTAGAGTGGCCCCGCCGAAGCACTTTCCTTCTAATCTAGAATGGGACGCCCTAAAATCACAGGCAATCTTTGTTCTCGAATGCTCGAGTATTCTGAATAAATTAGAGAGTGCAATTAGGGAGGCAGCGTCGGAATATCTGCCATCTCTCAGTGCTTTAGTGGGCCCAATATCGGCTGCAAAATTACTTTCATTAGCAGGAGGTAGAGAAAGACTGGCACGGATGCCATCCGGCTCACTCCAAGTTCTCGGGGCTCACGCAGCAATGGCAGCTCATAGAAGAGGGGCCCCTCCACCTAAACATGGTGCAATCCTATTTTCTTTGCCCCAAATAAGTCGCTCACCGAGGTGGGTGAGGGGGAAGATTGCAAGATTTTTGGCAGGAAAGGCCAGTATTGCTGTCAGAATAGACCATTTCAACGGAGTTCCTTGGGGGGAGCGAGAAATTAATCAAATAAATAGTGAAATAGACTCAATCAAAAATAGGTTTTCTAAGCCACGAAAAGGGAAGTGAAAAGCTGTCCAGAAAATCAGAATCCCTGGGTTGGGGGGTAAAGAGAGAGGGCAGATCGTTGTGGACTCGAAATGCGGTCAAAGGAACTTCGGTTAGGGGTGAGAGAAGAAAGAAAGAAGGCAGGATAGAGTGGAGACTTTGGAATCCAACAAAATCAAAGGTTGCTGCTTCGATATTGAGGACAAACCAAGATCCAAGAGAAATTATACCAGATCCAGGATCAACTTGTCTATACCTCGGAGCCTCTGGAGGGGGGACAGTCAGTCATATTCACGATATCGTTTGTGGCTCCGGCAATCATCTCTCTGGCCAAGTCGTAGCTGTGGAGATTTCCCCTAGGATGACTCGTGACCTAGCTTCACTATCTGTAAATCGTTCCGGCTTGATTCCGATAATGGGGGATGCGCGAAAAACCGAAGTCATTGCTCCTTTCATTAGGAGTAAGGCAGATTGGATCCATCAGGATTTGAGTATTACGGATCAGGCTGAGACTTTCGTAAACTCAGTCATGCATTTTCTTTCCGATGATGGAATCGGACTCCTCAGTCTTAAGGCTGCCAGTGAGAGGTACTTCGATGGCGATGTCGATTCCAGATTCATGAAGGCGGAGGAAATAATCAAAAGTTCCGAGTTGGTTTTAATTGAAAGGATCGATTTAAGGGGTTTGGAAGAACAACATGTTGTTTTCATCTGTAAACTAAACCAATGAATTAGAGGCCATAACTAGATACGATTATACCCCAAAAAAATAAGATAATCGCTGCCATTATGATGCCAATGATGACAGTAATCCATGAAATTACCATTGCAGCTCTAGCTACTCCGTGCTCTGGATGATCAGGATAATTCTTCGTTATTTTCAGTGATTGATAAGATAGGATGAGTGCTGGAATTGCAGTAATGATGTTACAAACAAGTAAGCCGACGATACTCAAAATCAACGCAACCACTGCGTTTGTCCCAGGAAAAATCCCTAGCTCACCCTCTTGTCCAGCATGGAGAAAAATCTGCTTCCCCTCAACCCCCTCGATGGTTGGCCTCCCATCAAAGACGGGGATTGCCCCAGGGTGCTTGGGATTTGGTTCTGATTTTACCCAATCCGGAATATCATCTGCATCCACGAAATTTCCTCTAGACATTTTTCACATAACTCTGCCGTTCATATCCAACCTGCCGAGAAAGGTAATGTCCGACAACTACTCCGGAGGTTTATGCCAGAGTTGCCAGAGGTCGAGACAGTTAGGATTGGCATGGAGATGCACCTTCTGGATAGTAGAATACTGGAAGTAGAACTTCGGAGAAATGATCTCAGATTCCCATTCCCCCCCAATTTTCGTGAATCTCTCGAGGGTAGTAAAATAATCTCCATCGACCGAAGGGCCAAGTATCTCCTCATCAGACTTGATTCTGGAAAAACGTGGCTATGCCATCTAGGAATGAGTGGAAGGTGGACTTTGATGGGGGACGGCTTAATCAGTGTGCCAGGAAAATTTGCCAATGGGGCACCCTTGGGAACTGGAGATGGCCCCCATGACTGGGTAGTAGTTCACTTGGATAACGGAATTAAAGCAGTATATTCCGATCATCGAAGATTTGGATTCATGGACTGTTTCCAAACCTCAAATCAAGATGGGCAAAGAATGCTGAATGGAATTGGTCCTGAGCCAACTCCTGATCATCTTACTCCGAGCCTTTTGGCAGATGGCCTCCGTGGGAAGAAAACCCCAATTAAATCTGCTTTACTGGACCAACGGGTAGTAGCCGGCCTTGGGAACATATACGTCTGTGAGATTTTGTACAGATCAGGAGTATCCCCGAGAAGAAAGGCTAGCAGTGTCACAGGTAAGGCCGGAGTTTCCACAATGGTCGAGAGAATCACCTCGGCAACTCACGATGTAATAACTGAGGCCATTGATGCAGGTGGTTCAACACTTCAGGATTTCCGTGGCGTTGATGGCGATGAATCAATCGGATACTTCATCCATAACTTCCAGGTTTATGGTAGGGAAGGGGAGAAATGCCTTAGCAAGAACTGTCCAAGTACCATAAAAAGAATCACACAGGCAAACAGATCGACATTTTACTGCCCACTTTGCCAACGTTGATGAGCTTCAATTTCTGGCCATGTGTTATAGGGGCGGGAAGTTATGAAATCCAAGCTAGCTGTCGAATTCATAGGGACATTTTTTCTTTCCCTTACTATTTGTCTCGCTGCCGCTCATGGGTTGGCAGGAGAATTGGCCCCATTTGCTATCGGAGCCATTCTAATGGTACTGATATATTCTGGAGCCCATGTATCCGGTGCTCACTACAATCCGGCAGTGACCATTTCTATTTGGATCAGAGGAGCCTCTGAAAAATCTGAGGTTTTTCCTTATATTCTCGCACAATTATCCGGAGGGGCTTTGGCAGCCCTTGTC
>MDSX01010514.1_pt1 | contig 20595 bp, 20 predicted proteins | sample 811141 | NCBI WGS metagenome assembly MDSX01 (sample SAMN05326642, study PRJNA326480) | marine metagenome | isolation source: seawater | place: Atlantic Ocean: South East | collected 2010 | reverse complement strand
GATCTCCCGAGAATGTTAGGTGCGCTCCGATGTGGGCGATACAGGCTCGATAGAGGTTGGCGGCATGCTCTCCTTGAAAGCCTGGAAAGGAGGTCGGTATACGGATCAAGCCCTGTCCGAAGCCCGCTCGACGCCTGACTTTCTCGTTTGTACTGAGGGGCGGCTCCCGCAAGGGCGGAGACGTATTCCATAGAGCCCGAAGCAGTGGCCGTAGTTGTGGCGCCATTGAGGCAAAGCCAACTGACTCAGATTCAAACAACAGCCATCGATTAGATTCGGGATTTTCAAAAGAAAAAAATCTCAAGCGCTCGTCCTTGTCTCCACCGCTAAGCCTGATCCCTGCAAAAATCCAGGCTTCGAGTTGTGAAACAGACAGATCCTCAAGAAGGCTTTCCATATTTTCAAGGAGTGTCAGCACGGACTCACGGGCAATCGCGGCAAAACGTTCGATAAGATTCACCCACGCTCGGAACGCTCGTTGATCTGAAAGTTTATTCGCTGCGAAAAGTGCCGCTTCGGGGAACTTCGCAGCTTCGAGCTTTCCGGTCTTCGCAGCAATGGCTGAGACTGCATCAGCCAAGTCAAACGCAATCTCAGGTCCGAGTTTTTTTGCAATCGAAGGGGCGCAGTTGACATACCCCGAGACCACGTTATCACCATAGCCCGCTGAGGTAAGGCGTCTACAACAATGCAGCCAGCGGGCGTAAAGATGATCTGGGAAGGCCGACCGACTGGCCAGCGTATCAACGGCTATAGGTAAGGGAGCGTCAAATTTCGCGTTGCGCCCGAGTCGGCTCGTGATATCGGTAACCGGGGGCATTTTTTAAAGATATTGTCAGATGCAGGCCGATATGGCGGCAGAAAGCGAATCGCGCAGTTGTGGGTCATCAGTAATCGGGAGAACGAGGGCGATCTGGCAAGCGTCCTGGAGGGACAGTCCTCTCTTTACGAGTTTGCCAGCGTAAATCAACGTCCGGGTGGAAGCCCCCTCATCGAGTCCAAAACCTTTGAGATTCCGTGATCTCTGGGCAATATTGACAAGTTTCACAGCCACTTCAAGGGATACCCCCGACTCATGTGACACGATATTCGCCTCAAGGGACACTTCTGGATATTGAAAATCCAACGCTGCAAATCGTTGTTTGGTTGATTCTTTTAGATCTTTTAATACGCTCTGGTATCCGGGGTTATAAGAGATCACCATCTGGAAGTCAGGGTGGGCGTTTACGAGCTCGTTGCGTTTCTCAAGAGGTAGAACTCGCCTGTCATCGGTGAGTGAGTGGATGACGACGGTCGTGTCTTGTCTCGCTTCGACGATCTCATCAAGGTAACAGATCGCGCCGTATCTGACCGCGAGTGTCAAAGGACCGTCATGCCAAACGGTCCCATCTCCGTCCAGCAGATAGCGCCCAACAAGATCGGAAGCCGTCATATCTTCGTGACAAGAAACTGTGATCAAGGGTTTCTTGAGCCGATGCGCCATGTATTCGATAAACCGGGTTTTACCACACCCGGTGGGACCCTTGAGCATCATTGGCAGTCGCTCTTCAAAAGCCGCCTCAAAGAACACCACTTCATTAGCGAGCGGTTGGTAGTAAGGCTCTGATCCAATAAAGTATTGGTCTATCGCAGGGTCGATATTATTTGTCATCATTGTTGGGAAGGCGGAGAATACCGTTTTTAAATGTATAAGGCTGTCCTGGCGATCAACAGCTTGAAAGAAAACGAGGCGACCCAGCGGGCCGCCTCGTTGTTTTATCCAACCTAGGGTCGGCGGTTATCGGTGCGCAGTTTTCTTATTAGGAATCCCTTCAATCGGACATTCCTCTGTACCGACGGTATCTCTTGTCAGTGATTCAACCATTTCCCGAGTTCCATCGGGATCGTTTACCCATTTGCTATAGAACTCGAAGGGGCATTCGGCGACACCCCGGTCGCCATCACCTGAGTTGATCATGCCGGTGTATCCGCGATGAACCAGTTTGAACAGGTGATTATTAGACTGACCATTTTTACGCGCATCCCGAATGGCAGAGACAGAGAGCTGGGCGTATTGGATACCCATTTCCTCTTCAGCACACGAGCCGAGTACTCGACCATCAAATCCGACTAAGGCTGAGTAGCCAAAATAAGAGTACACACCATCGAAGCCAGTAGCGTTAGCGACAGCAACGTAGGAATTGTTGGCCCATGCCATGGCTTTAGCCATCGTGACCTGTTGGTCTTTTGCCGGGTACATGTAGCCTTGACAACGGACGATCAATTCAGCACCTTTCATCGCACAGTCACGCCAGATCTCCGGGTAGTTACCATCGTCACAAATGATCAGACTAACTTTTAACCCTTTTGGTCCATCAGAGACGTACGTACAGTTGCCGGGATACCAGCCTTCGATTGGAACCCATGGCATGATCTTGCGATATTTCTGAACAACTTCACCCTGGTCGTTCATGAGGATCAGCGTGTTATACGGCGCTTTGTTTGGATGATCTTCATGCCGTTCGCCGGTCAAGGAAAAAACACCCCAGACTTTCGCGTTCCGACACGCCTGTCCAAAAATTTCGGTCTCCTCTCCCGGGCACGCAGAAGCGGTCTCATACATTTCTTTTTCATCGTACATAATCCCGTGGGTCGAATATTCGGGAAAGATGACGAGATCAAGACCTGGAAGGCCAACTTTCATCCCCTCAACCATGTCTGCTATTTTGTGGCAGTTTTCAATGACTTCAGCTCTCGTGTGGAGCCTCGGCATCTTGTAGTTAACGACCGCTGTTCCGACAGTGTCCTTACTGCTTCCGATATCACCGTGATACATATTTATTTCCTCCTAGTATTGTTTATGACTGCTAATTTTTCGACTGGCTCACCACGTCTCAAATAAACGTTGCCTCTGATCAAGGGCGCCAGCTCAAACTTTTAGGAGTCACTGCATACGAGTGAACGCCCAGCTTTGTCCACCGAGATGGAACGAAGCCCAAAAGTGACTATAGACAAATTCATGCGAATGGGCCAGACCTCTCTTCCGAGGCATAATTTTGGTGAGCACGGTCTTTTTCGATGCTTTGGGATATCAAAAAACCAAGTTAAATCAATTGGTTTCATCATAGGGGGAAGCAAGTTATGAGTTTTAGTTATCACTCGCAAAATTAAATCTAATTGGCTCTTGTCAGGGTTCGTCCATAACATGCTAATTTTTAAAGTAATCTCAATATCCATAATCATTATGAAAAAATTCCTACCCACTACGGGAAAGATCTGGGTTAGGATGGGAAATATCCCGTTTTTGGTTAATAGATTTCTTTATGTATCGGTTTGATGAATTGGGCGAGGTAGGGGTACGCCATCTCGCCCCAAAAAGGAAGTTCAACCTGTATGTCTTGTTGACCTTCCAAATGGAGTTGTAACGGTAACCAACTAAAGGAGGATATCTGTCAATGGAAAGAAGAAAATTTATTAAATCAGGTGTTGCCGCAGCGGTCGCTGGAGCCATTCCGGCGTCATTCATTTGGCCTCGCGGTGCAAGTGCCGCTCCCACCGTAAAAATGGGGATTCTGCACTCGCTTACAGGATCTATCGCAATTGCCGAAAAATCTGTGGTCGACGCCGAGATGTTGGCAGTTGAGGAGATCAACGCGGCAGGTGGTGTCATGGGTCATCAGATTGAGGCGGTGATTGAGGATGGCGCGAGCGACTGGCCAACATTTGCCGAGAAAGCGAAAAAGCTGATTGGCAAGGATGAGGTTGCGGCGGTTCAGGGTTGTTATACATCGGCCTCCAGGAAAGCGGTACTCCCGGTTTTCGAAAAGATGAAGGGGCTTTTGTACTACCCAACTTATTACGAAGGTTTGGAGATCTCCCCGAACATCATGTACACCGCCCAGGAGGCCACTCAATCCTCAATCGCGGCAACAGAATGGTTAGTGAAGAATAGAGGCGATACCTTCTACATGGTTGGATCAGACTACATCTGGCCTCGTACGACGATTAAGTTGTCGAACATGACCTTGAAGCGTCTGGGCGGTAAGTCTCTTGGCGAGACCTTTTATCCTCTCGGCCACATTGAGTGGTCGTCGGCGATTAACAAGATCAAAGCCAGCAAGCCTAAGGTCGTGCTTAACTGTGTGGTGGGTGGCAGTAACGTCGCCTTTTTCAAGCAGATGAAAGCGGCCGGCATCATCGACGATCCGGATATCACCGTGCTGTCTCTCGCCGTGTCAGAAGAAGAGGTATCGGGTATCGGACGGGAAAATGCTGCAGGCAGTCTGACACTGATGGGGTATTTCCAGAGTCTGGATAACGCTGCGAACAAGAAGTTCGTCTCCGCGTTCAAGGCGAAATATGGACAGGATCGTGTCACGGGAGATACGCTCGCGTGCGGTTATACGGGCGTTTATCTATGGAAGGATGCTTGTGAGAAAGCGGGAAGTTTTGCTGTTAACGACGTCATTGCCGCCTCATCGGGATTGGCAATAGATGGCCCTGAGGGAAGCGTAAGATTCCACAAAGATAATCACCATCTCTGGAAGTACGCCCGGGTCGGAGAGTTTTTGCCTGATGGCCAGGTGAATATGATCTATGAGTCAGATCTTATGGAGCCGGACCCATTCCCAAAAGTGGTTTAATTTTTGGGGTTAACATAGCCAAGTCAAACTTGGTTATATTTGTAGACTGAAGCGAGGGGCTGCTCCCGTGAGCAGCCCCTCTAGTTTAGGGGGCCCATTCTTTAAGCACTTAGGGCAGGGGTCCTCGAGTTAAACAAACTAATGGGGAAGCAGTGACTCTTGAAGTTTTTGCGATGCAGGCGTTCACCGGCCTGAGCATCTTTACCATTCTCATGTTGATGGCACTAGGCCTTGCGATCGTGTTCGGTTTGATGGGCGTTATCAATATGGCCCACGGTGAATTGATGGCGATGGGCGCCTATGTCACTTACGGTACCTCGATTCTCTTTGAGACCTTCTTCCCTGAATGGATGGGGGTGTATTTTGTGGTCGGAATCTTGCTGGCTTTCTGTGTGACTTTCTTGTTTGGTATTGTGCTCGAAAAAGGTCTTATCCAATTTCTATACAAAAGACCTCTCGACACGCTTCTCGCAACCTGGGGTGTTGGGCTGATTCTTCAGCAGATTTATCGCCAATTTATAAATCCACGTCCAGTCGAAGTTCCTACTGCATCCTGGCTGCAGGGCGCTTGGGAGATTACAGACATTGTCGCATTCCCCCTCAGTCGGCTTTTTATCATCGGTCTCGCGGTTGTGACGGGTCTTCTCGTTTACCTCTTGCTCTATAAGACACGGGCCGGGCTTTTGATTCGCTCGGTGACCCAAAACAGGGAAATTAGTGGCGCCGTCGGGATTAACCAGAAGAAGGTTGATACGTATACTTTCGCGCTCGGCTGTGGTTTGGCGGGTATTGCCGGTAGTTCCTTCACAATGTTGGCTTCAACAGCTCCGGATACGGGCCAGGCCTATATTGTCGATACGTTTATCGTGGTTGTATTTGGCGGGGTAGAGAGTCTTCTTGGCACGGTGTTTGCCGCATTTCTCATCGGGCAGTTCCAGGGCCTCTCCGAGTATTTCCTCAGCGGCTCCATGGCGAGGGCGCTAATACTGCTGATGGTTATAGTGGTCCTCTACTTCCGCCCTAATGGACTGTTCGCGACTCGGGTGCGGCGCTGACGTGAAGGGCGCGGGAACACAGTCAAGAGGCGGCAGCGCTGTAGTTGGGTTTTTGGATCGGTACGGTCTGGTAATTCTCGCAGTCTTTGTCCTCGTAGCGCTCCCATTGGGGCTGGATTCATTTCGTCTGGGACTGGCCGCAAAGTATCTATGTTTTGCGTTTCCTGCCGTCGGTATCGTGCTTCTTTGGGGTTACGGAGGCGTGCTGAGTCTCGGACAAGGTGTCTTTTTCGGCCTCGGTAGTTACATGATGGCCATGTTCCTGAAATTGGAGAGCGCTGCTAATGCCGAATCATCTTCTGGGACCCAACTCGCAGCTTTTTTTGGTACCGCAGGTTTGCCAGACTTTATGGCTTGGAATAGCGTGGAAAAGCTGCCCTGGTGGTGGGAGCCGTTTCATCATGTCTGGTTTATGATTCCAGCAATCCTTATTATTCCTGCCGCCCTTGCATTCCTTCTCGGTTATGCGAACTTCCGGCGTCGCGTCAGCGGTGTGTATTTCGCTATCGTTACTCTTTCTGTCTCAGCCATTATGGCGATTCTCATTATTGGACAGCAGGGGTTGACGGGCGGAATTAACGGAATCACAGACTTTAAGACCTTCCTGGGTATGGATCTGGATAATGACCGGGCCAAGCTTGTGATGTACTTTATTACGGCGGTCCTGCTGCTCTGTATCGTCGCTGCCGGACAGTTCATACTTAGGAGCCGCCTGGGTCGAGTTTTGGTAGCTATCCGGGACGGTGGAGATAGGGTTCGCTTTACGGGCTACGATTCTGCGATGTTCCAGGCGTTCGTGTTTGCTGTAGCGGCAATGTTCGCTGCGATCGGGGGCGCCATGTTCACAATCCAGATCGGACTGGCCTCACCCGCGCTGGTCGGGATCGTCCCGTCCATCGAAATGGTCATCTATGCGGCGGTTGGCGGGCGCCTCTCTTTAATCGGTGCAGTGTACGGTGCATTTTTAGTTAATTTTGCGAAAACGTTTTTCTCAGAGAACTTCGTTGAGTATTGGATTTATTTTATCGGCGCTCTTTTTGTGATTGTTGTCATGTTCCTCCCGAAAGGGCTGGCGGGCATCCTCGATTACTTCCGCGTCCGAACCAAAGTCGAGCGCTAGCGTAGCGATGGAGAACATTCTTTCGGTCAGAGGTCTCACCGTCTCTTTCGATGGATTTAAGGCTCTTGATGACCTTGACTTTTCAGTACAGCAGGACGAACTGCGGGTCGTGATCGGGCCAAACGGGGCGGGAAAGACGACATTGCTGGATCTCATCTGCGGAAAGACAAGGGCCGATAGTGGCTCCATAAACTTCAAGGGCCAAGATGTAACCGGCATGATTGAGTATCAGATTACCCGTGCAGGGATCGGACGTAAATTCCAGACACCGTCGATCTATCAAGACCTTACAGTATATGAAAACCTTGAGATTTCTTATCCTGAAAAACGCAGTGTCGTTGGGTCTTTATTCTTCAAGTCTTCTTCCGAGTTGGTTGAAAAAATTAATACCGTAGCCGAGCAGATTTTTTTGGTGAATCAACTGCAGTCGAAGGCAGGAGTTCTTTCTCACGGTCAGAAGCAATGGCTCGAGATAGGTTTGCTGTTGATGCAAGATCCAGAGTTGTTGTTGCTAGACGAGCCGGTAGCGGGGATGAGCGCAAGGGAGCGAGAATCAACGGCAGATCTTCTTCGCTCTGTCTCTAGAGGACGATCTGTAATCTTGATTGAACATGATATGGCTTTTGTCGAAAAGATCGCTCAAACCGTGACAGTCTTACACCAGGGGAGAATGCTGGCCGAGGGCAGTATGCAGGAGGTCCAAAAAGACCAACGAGTGATCGACGTGTATCTGGGGGCCTAAAGTCTATGAATGCACTTGAGGTAACCCGAGCTCATGTCTCCTATGGGGACAGCCGAATCATCGAGGATGTGAGCCTGCATATCGCCGAAAGCGAGTCCGTGGCCTTGATGGGTCGGAACGGCATGGGCAAGACTACTTTGATGAAAGCTTTGATTGGCTTGTTGCCGTTAGATAGTGGCTCGATACGGATTGGAAACGTTGATGTCGGAAGTTTTGCCAGCCACCAGCGGGTTGCAGCCGGAATGGCGTACGTGCCCCAGGGACGGATGATCTTCCCCTACCTCACGGTCGAGGAAAATCTTCTTGCGGGAATGGAGACGGTTGAAGAAAAAGTCATTCCCGATTTTGTCTACGATGTTTTTCCCGTTTTGAAAGAGATGCGTAGTCGTCGGGGTGGTAACTTATCCGGCGGGCAACAGCAACAATTGGCGATCGCACGAGCCCTTGTCAGCCGTCCGAAAGTCTTCCTGCTAGACGAGCCTACAGAGGGAATACAGCCTTCGATCATCAAGGATATTGCAAAAACCTTGAATGAGTTACGGGCAGAGTTTGGTTTCGCGTTGCTCGTGACAGAACAGGCATTGAATTTTGCTCTGGATACCGCAGACCGATTTCTGATTATCGAACGGGGGCGTATTGCGCACGAAGCAACCCGCGAGAACGTCAATGAGGCCGAGATTAGATCGTATTTGACAATCTAGCTTGTGGCGCTAGGCCGACAGGTGCTCCTCGTTCTTTGGTTCGGCCGGCATAGGGGGATTCGGTGAAGCTTAAGATTTTCGGTATTACTGGGTACCTGAGTGACCCAGTACTTGGCGAGCAGCTTCATTCTCTGCAGCACCAGGGGCGGGTCGAAAGTCTTCTGATTCAACCCCAAGATGTAGCACGGCATCGCCTACGCGCCCTTACTGATCAAGGGACAGAGTGCCAGATTGTGATTCCTCGCGATCAGCGTTTGGGGGATGGCGCCATCCTTTTACTGGACGCAGAACGGGCAATCGTCGTTCGAATAGATGAGCAACGGTGGCTAACGCTTGCGCCATCGAGTCTCGCAGACGCTTTGGAGTTGGGGTATTTCTGCGGCAACCTGCACTGGCGTGTACGTTTTGAAGCCCACCTGGTGCAGGTGGCGCTTGAGGGTCCGGAGCATGATTACCTTGACCGGCTTGCTCTCTTTATAGATGCGGGGCGTGTAAGGAAGGTGTCAAATGAATAATCCGATAGGCGATATGTTGAGTTCCCTCCAGCATGCCGATAGTTTTTTCCCAACGGGCGCTACCTCGACCTCGAACGGTCTCGAAGCGCTCGTTGACGACTCCGTTGTTCAGGATGGCAAGATGCTTGAGGATTTCATTCGAGGGCAGTTTCGATGGAGGTGGGCTCCATTTGAGCGGCCGTTTCTTATGGCTGCATTCCGTGGACAGCAAGACCTGCAGGAAGTTGCGGCACTGGATCATCTCATTCACGCGCAATCTCTTGCCGCTGAAGCAAGACAGGGATCAGTTCGAACCGGTAGAGCATTGTTAAGGATGCATGCCGCAATGGATACCCCGGGCGCCTCGGACTACCAACGCCTGCTGGCGGCAAAACTTGTACGAGGACACAATCCAATCATTCAAGGCCTGGTCTGGGGTCGATCCGGCGTGTCAGAAGCGAAGATCGAACTAATTTCTGCACATACTTTTTGCGTGACTTATCTTGGTGCTGCAATCCGACTGGGTATCGTCGGACACCAGCAGAGTCAAATTATTCTTACTCGGCTCCACAAGGACGTACAAGAGTTAGTTCAAACCCCATCGGTCCAAGTTGATGTCGTGACCTCGTTTTGCCCAGAGCAGGAAGTTGCGATGATGCGTCATGAAAAGCTATCGGCTAGACTTTTCTTAAATTGAATATGAAATAACTGTCCAAGGAGGAAGCGATGCTGCTTACACCAACAGAGATGGAGCGATTGGTCATTTTTTCGGCAGCCGAACTCGCCCGGAAAAGGCGAGGTAAAGGTTTGGCGCTGAATCACCCAGAGGCAACCGCCTTGATCGCAGATGAAATTCTGGAGGGCGCACGGGAAGGTCGGAGTGTCGCCGAATTGATATCTTTTGGTTCGACGATTCTGACAACAGATGACGTGATGCCGGGAGTTACCGAATTAATGCCGATGATTCAGGTCGAGGGAACATTCCCAGACGGAACAAAATTGGTAACCGTTCACGATCCCATTCGCCAGGGAGTCAACGAGGTCGATGAACCTGACCGGATACCTGGCGAGTTACTCCCTGTTGAAGGAGAAATCGAGATCAACAAGGGTCGGTCGAAACATACATTACGGGTAGTGAATACGGGAGATCGCCCGGTTCAGGTTGGCAGCCATTACCACTTCTTTGAGGCGAACCGTGCACTGGACTTTGATCGTGAGGCCTCCTACGGCATGCATCTCGATGTACCGGCAGGCACCGCAGTTCGGTTTGAACCAGGAGAAGACAAGGAAATTACCCTTACCCAATTTGGCGGTACCCGCGAACTGTTCGGTTTGAATGGATTGACTAACGGTTCTGCAGATAGCGAAGTCGACAAATCTGCAGCGTTGCAGCGTGCTCGCGACAAGCAATTCAAGGGAGCATGAAATTATGGCTACGATGACACGGAAAGAATACGCCGAGATGTATGGACCCACCAAAGGAGACGCGATCCGCTTAGGTGACACATCCTTGATTGCAGAGGTCGAGCACGATTATGCAGTTCCTGGAGATGAGTGCCTCCATGGAGGGGGGAAGACTCTTCGTGATGGTTTGGGGTTAACGCCCGGTTATGACAGTGCAATGGGCTCGCTGGATATGCTGCTGTGCAACGCCTTAGTCATTGACCCTGTGCTGGGTATCGTTAAAGGGGACATCGGTATCAAAGACGGTCGAATCGTCGGGATTGGAAAGGCCGGTAATCCCGCCACTATGGACGGCGTCGATCCTAATCTGATCTGCGGAGCTGCAACGACAGTCCGTGATGCTGAGGGGCTGATCGCCACCCCGGGAGGAATTGATGTTCATGTCCATTTTGATAGCGCCCAGTTGTGTGAACATGCCATCAGTTCTGGAATTACTACCATGTTGGGCGGATCATTGGGGCCAATTACGGTGGGTATCGACTGCGGTGGAGCGTGGAACGTTGGGAAAATGCTCCAAGCGTCAGAGCATTGGCCGATCAATTTTGGATTTTTGGGCCGCGGAAATACGTCCAAGCCACAATCGATATACGACCAGATCAAGGGGGGCTGCTTCGGGCTAAAAATTCACGAGGACTGGGGTGCAATGCCCGCGGTGATTGATACGTGTCTTGGGGTCGCCGATGAGTTGGATTTTCAGGTCCAGTTGCATACGGATACGCTCAATGAGAGCGGTTTTGTGGAGGATACGCTGGCTGCAATTAACGGCAGAACGATTCACATGTACCACACGGAGGGCGCGGGTGGCGGTCATGCTCCTGACATTATTCGCGTGGCAGGTATAGAAAACTGTCTCCCATCTTCGACAAATCCGACGAACCCGTACACGATAAATACATTTGATGAACACCTGGATATGACCATGGTGTGCCATCACCTCAGTCCCTCGATCCCAGAGGATGTTGCTTTCGCGGAGAGTCGCATTCGCCCGCAAAGTATTGCTGCCGAAGATATTCTGCATGACTTAGGAGCAATCTCAATGCTGGGTTCTGACAGCCAAGGGATGGGACGAATCAATGAAGTGATTTGCCGGACCTGGCAGTTGGCTTCAAAAATGAAGGATCAGCGTGGCCGGCTCGAGCAGGAGACGTCGGGGAAGGGAGATAACGAACGCATCAAGAGATACATTGCAAAATATACGATCAATGCGGCCCGTGCTTTTGGCATCGACTCTTATGTTGGGTCACTCGAGTCCGGCAAAATGGCTGATGTAATTCTCTGGCGTCCTGGATTTTTTGGTATTAAACCCGAGTTAGTCGTGAAGGGTGGGTTTATCGTTCGGTCCCCGATGGGAGACAGTGCCGCATCTCTGATGACTTGCGAGCCGTTACAAATGCGACCGCAATGGGGCGCATTTGGATCGGCGCCTACTTCATTGAGCGCCTGTTTCGTGAATTCACTCGCCATTGATAATCACTTGTCGGAGAGTCTGGGTCTGCGCAAACAGTTATTGCCGACAGGGCCGACCCGAAAACTGAACAAGGCGCACATGCTGCATAACGATCTGTGTCCAAAGATTGAGGTGGAGCCTCAGACCTTCGATGTTTCTGTGGATGGCCAAGTTGCTTACTGCGAACCCGCTGAGACTCTGCCACTGACCCAAAGGTATATGCTCAGATGACCGAACGGATTGACCTTCACCAGAGTGCGGCACGAATCGGAATCGGCGGCCCTGTTGGATCCGGAAAGACGGCGCTGGTCGAGCGATTAATTCCCGCCTTCCATGACGCAGATTATGAAATTGCCGTGGTGACGAATGATTTGGTCACACGTGAAGATGCAGAGCGACTGAAGCGGGGCGGCTTAATCGATCCTGCTCGAGTTAGGGCGGTCGAAACTGGAGCCTGCCCGCACACTGCAATTCGAGAAGATCCGACCCTGAATATACAGAGTGTCGAAGAGTTATGCCTTTTATACCCCGGCCTAGCCGCGGTGCTCCTTGAAAGCGGAGGAGATAATCTGGCTTCGACCTTTTCGCTTGAACTTGTTGACTATTGGATGTTTGTGATTGATGTTGCTGGTGGCGATGACATTCCGCGAAAAAAAGGGCCAGGAGTAATTAAGTCTGATCTTTTAGTCATCAACAAAGTTGATCTAGCACCGCATGTAGGAGTGGATCTCGACAGAATGCGGGCGGACGCAGAAGAGGTTAGAAATGGAAGGCCAGTTGTTTTAACTAACTGCCTGATGGGCGATGGTATAGGCGAAATTCTTGAGCAACTCAGGCGTGATGTTCTTTTTCAATAGTGAGCGTGATGCGGTCCATGGTTGATCGCTCGAAGCTTCATTTAGATCTTTGTTTGAAGTCTCACCGTGATCGGACTTTTATAGATCGGCAATATTCCCGGCATCCCTTTCACATTTGCAAGCCGCTCTATGTCGATGATCATCCCGCTGGCATGGCCACTGTTTATGTTCAGTCGAGTGCTGGTGGGATCTTTGCAGGTGACCGGTTGAGTGTCCGCGTCTTAGCTCAGCCGCATAGTCAAGTCCATCTGACTTCCCAGGCTTCGACAGTCGTGCATCGGATGACAGGGAGTAACGCCCAACTGGAGACTTCGGTGCAGATAGAAGCGGGCGCGCTATTTGAGTTTCTTCCAGACCCTCTAATTCTTTTTCCAGATTCCGATCTCACATCCCGTCTTACAGTTCGACTTAATGGTGCGTCCACCGCTATTTTCTGTGATTCATTTTTGATGTATGACCCTTATCACCAGGGGGAATACTTTGCTCAGTTCACAAACGAGACGTCGGTCTTCAGTGGAGACAGTCAGTTACTATGTCGTGACAGAACTTCTGTTTCTGGCGCTGAGATTGCTTGTCGGACTGCGGGAATCATGGGGTCAAATGCGGTGGTGGGAACCTTTTACTATCTTCGCGCAGGACAAGATTTAACCCGCATGTCCGAAAAGCTTAATGAGGCTGCAAAGAACGTGTCGGCCCCTTACGTAGGGGTATCTACTCTTCCAAACGAGATCGGGGTATGGGCCAGAGTTATCGCTGCGGAAGTGGCTGATTTGCGACACACGATGGAATGCTTATGGATGGCAGCTAGGGAGGATGCTACAGGCAAAAAACCATCCAAGCGGAGAAAGTAGAGTCCGCTATGGGATTGATTAACAAAACGCTGTTCTCGGCGTCCTGCCGGACGATAGTTCAGAGCGTCTGTTAAGTAATAGCCGGGATACTACCTTAGAGTGGGCTGATTTCTGTCAGAACGGTTAATAGGCCAAGGCTTTTCTTGATTGACCAGGGTCAAGTGGGCGACGAAGTTTGCAAAGAGCTTAATTGGAGCCGACTATAATAAACCTCGAAAGCTACCGGTGAGGGTAAGTCACGTGCGGGTTCCACAGGGCAGATCTTATGATGAAGTGAGCGTGGGCGATGAGTTCGATTATGTGCTCACTATTACCGAGACTCATCTGGTCACGGCAGCAGGTTTGTTTGGGGATTTCAACCCACTGCATGTGGATGAGACCTTTGCCAGTCAGTCCCGCTTCGGTGGACGCATTCTGCACGGGCCCTTCACCAGCGCGTTTGTCGCGGCTCCGGTCGGGATCTATTTCTCGGGAACGGCCATTGCGTATCTTGAGCACCACTGCCGCTTCCTCGCGCCGGTCAAACCAGGCGACACGCTGCAGGCAATCTGGACAGTAACGGACATGGCCGATAAACCCAAGTTTCAGGGTGGGGTGATCGGACTTTCCTGCGTTTGCAGCAATCAGCGAGGGATCGAGGTCGCTACTGCTTCGGGTAAGATTATGGTAGCGGCTCGAGAGGCCACCCAAGGTGTATACGATGAATGACGTTTTGCACGGCGGCCGCGTCTTAATCTACAGTCACGATTCCTTTGGGTTGGGACACCTGCGCCGCTGTCGAACCATTGCCCATGCGCTGGTGGATGAGTTCGCAGGACTTAAGGTGTTGATCGTGTCGGGCTCGCCGATCATTGGTAGTTTCGATTTCAAAAGTCGCGTAGATTTCGTGCGGATCCCGGGCGTGGTGAAATTGCGTGGCGGTGACTACACCTCTTTGTCGGATCATATTGATCTGTCACAGACGCTGCAGCTGCGAAGTTCCATCTTGGAGCAGACTGCGGTGACATTTTCTCCAGATCTGTTCATCGTCGATAAAGAGCCGTTGGGATTGCGTGGAGAAGTGACAGGAACCCTCAAGACGCTTCGTGCGAGAGGCGTGCGGACGGTGTTGGGACTTCGCGACATCCTAGATGATCCCGTTCTGCTCAGGAAAGAGTGGGATGATCGTGGCACACCAAGAAACCTCGAGGATTGGTACGACGAGATCTGGGTATTCGGTTCACAATCAATGGGCAATCCCCTGGCACAACTCGGTATCAGTGATGCCGCGATGGAGAAAATGATCTATACGGGCTATCTGCGACGGGCGATACCGTCGATCGCGAAAGCGCCGGTCAGCCTTCCACGTGAACCTTTTGTTCTGGTCACTCCGGGCGGTGGGGGGGACGGAGAGACTCTGGTCGATTGGGTACTGAGCGCACTGGAGAAAAAACCGAGGCCGACGAAACCGGTGGTGATTGTGCTGGGGCCGTTCATGCCTCAAGCGGTAAGGCAGCGGTTTCAACTTCGCGCTGAGGCGCTCGAGGGCGTTCAGACAATAGTCTTCAATTCCAATATGGAACTGCTGATGGAACGCTCGGCCGGGGTAGTCGCAATGGGTGGCTATAACACTTTCTGTGAAATCCTTTCTCTGGATAAGCCGGCGTTGCTGATTCCCCGTTCCACTCCCCGGATGGAACAAACCTTGCGCGCACATCGAGCCTCCTCTCTGGGCTTTGTTTCGATGCTGGATGGCGACGGTGACCGGTCTGCTGATGCGATGGCAAGAGCTTTGCGCAAACTGGAACATCAGCCTGTGCCTTCGGTAGCGGGTACGGACCGGGTGCTGTCGGGACTTGAGGTCATCTGCGCGCGCACCCAATCACTCCTTTCCGCGCAACGCAACCGGCGTCGCGATATCGCCTGACAGCGTGTGGGGGGTCCTGCGCTTTGATCCTTTTCTACGTTCAACACTTGCTCGGTATCGGCCATCTTCGCCGGACGGTTTCGATTGCCCAGGAATGCTGCGCGCAGGGACTGCTTGCCGAGGTGGTCAGTGGTGGAGTCCCCGTACCTCTGGAACCTGATAGGGACGTAAGAATTCACCAGCTCGAGCCGCTCAAGAGCGCCGATCTTTCATTCTCCCGGGTAGTCGATTCTGGAGGCGAACCGTTAAATAAGACTCTGGAAAAAGCACGAACCGCGAAACTCCTTGAGGTTTTTCATGAAGTCCGACCGGATGCACTGGTGACGGAACTTTTTCCTTTTGGTCGAAGGCGGTTCCGCTTCGAACTGTTGCCATTGCTGGAAGCTGCCCGTACCGCCCAAACGCCGGTGCTCTGCTCGGTGCGCGACAGTGTTCAGAGACGCTCTTTAGCACGTGAGACAGAAACCATTTCCTGGCTCCGCAGGTACTATGAAAAGGTATTGGTCCATGGCGAAAAGAGCTTTCTACCTTTAAGTGAATCCTTCGGTCAGGCGGAGCCGATTGCGGATCTTCTAAGTTACACGGGGTTTGTCGATACGGCGCCGGAGGCCCAGGATCAGGGCTCGCCAGAGTCAGAGCCCGAGATACTCGTTTCTGCCGGCGGCGGTAATGCCGGCGCGGCGCTCTATCTTGCGGCGGCAAAAGCCAGTGCACTTTCAAAGCACAGCGAGATTCCGTGGCGAATTCTAGCGGGTACTTCACCCGATCCGGCCTTTGTCACCCGGTTGCGAGAGATTGGGGGCAAACACCTCACCGTGGAGGCAAATCGCGGGGATTTTCGCAATCTGCTGAGGCATTGCCGGCTGTCGGTGTCGCAAGCCGGGTATAACAGTGTGGTTGATCTTTTTACGAGTGGTGCGCCGGCCCTGTTGTCGCCGTTTACCGGCGAAGGGGGCGAGACCGAACAGCCAGCCCGCGCTGAACATCTTTCAACGATTGGCCGGGCGCAGGTTATTCCAGAAGATGAACTTGAAGGAGCGGCTCTTGGGGCCAGAGTCGACGCGCTGATTGATTTCGGGCCAAAACGTTTTGCTCCCGTACCCTGTAATGGGGCGGCGCATTCGGCCGAAACGTTAAAGGAGTATCTACCGGCATGAACTTCTCTCCCGGATCAGCGATCAAATTCAGGACCTTCCTGCCCTCCGATCACGAGCACCTCGTTCAGCTTTGGCACGAGTGCGATCTGACTCGCCCGTGGAATGATCCCGCAGATGACATTCGACAATGTCTTGAAAACCCGTCATCAGAGCTGCTAGTCGCGGTTGCTGGAGAAATTCTCTGCGGCAGTGTGATGATGGGATGTGATGGCCACCGTGGCTGGGTGTATTACCTGGCGGTGGATGCGAAGTCTCGTCACCAGGGGATTGGGCGCACCCTCATGGGTCACGCCGAGTCGTGGATGCGTGCGAGAAATGTACCCAAGATTCAGGCGATGATCCGGCACGACAACCTCGCCGTGCGCGGGTTCTACGGCAGACTGAATTATCGCGACGGTGATGTGCAGTTGGTGCAGAAGTGGCTTAGCGACGACACGTCGTGAGCCGACCGTGTTGATCGAGAATATCCACCAGTGCCTCGACATCAATGGCGGCACACAGTTGGTCTGCGGGCCTCAGGGTGCTCATGGTTTCTGCGGCAAGAAGGGCGTTGATTACCGCTTCTTCGATAGCTTCGACTGCCGCCTGATAGACGGAGTCACATAGGTCATCCCCTATCCAGGAGAAATCGGAGTTGATCTCAGCCATATGGTTAATTGGCATGGGGTTGGCAGTACTCAGCGCTAGAAAAATATCACCCGAGCCATTGCCGCCGGTTGTGCCGCCTCTCGCAATCCCGATCGCACCCCTCTTTGCAAGCCGGCGTAGCTGGTGTGGCATCATCGGAACATCGGTTGCGATAACGGCAATGATCGATCCCATTTCATGCTCACTAAGAAGCATGTTGTTAGTCAAATAGCGTCCGACCGGTACGCCTAAAATAGTGAGGTCCTTTCGTCTGCCGTGGTTTGCTTGAACCAGAACACCCACGTGGTATTCACGATCATTCAGTGTGATCTGACGTGAGGAAGTGCCGGTACCACCTTTGAACTCATAACAGATCATGCCGGTACCGCCCCCCACATTACCCTCTGCAAGCGGACCGGTGGCAGCTTGGTCCAGGGCCTGTCGAGCATGGGCCTCGGTTACGTGTAGCCCGTTAATGTCGTTTAAGGTGCCGTCATAGGTTTCGGCGACGACGGGCATGGCCCACAGGTGTTCAGATCCCCAATGTTCGGGATAAGTATCGATGATCCATTGCACCGCGGCCTGATGCACGCGCCCGACGCTATGAGTGTTGGTGATCATAATCGGTCCGAGCAGATAGCCTCCATCTTCAATCCAGTGTGTGCCGGTCATTTCTCCATTGCCATTAAAACTGTGTGTCCCAGCCCACACTGGCTGGGGCATCGGATCACGTCCGCGCGGCAGGATCGCCGTCACGCCCGTTCGGACAGGACCGTCGCCAGGTATGAGCGGGCCATCTCCCGCAATGAGCGTCGTGTAACCCACCATGAGCCCGGGAACATCGGTAAGTGCATTGTGTTGGCCGGGCATGCCCTGAAGATCAAGGCCCAGTTGCCGTGCAGTTTTGGACTTCATAGTCAGGACTCAGGAGGGTTTAAGAGTGATGTTGAGTTGCTTGACCGAGAGCGTCCCAGCATGAACTTCGTAGAGGTGTGCGCAGGGTTCGCGCAGTTTTTCCGGCGGGTCATCAATCATGTCCCAGTCAGTTGCCAGACTGAGCGCTGCCCGCAACAAGCCTTTGTGACAGACAGCGACTGCCGGAAGGTGTTCGCTGGAGAGGGTACCGATCCATTGCCCGAGTCGTTCCCTGACATCACGAGGACTTTCGCCGTCGGGCGGTCGAAAATCGAGGCCGCGGTCTTCATTACGAGTGAAGGCCTTTGGGTCGTGCTCGCGGAGTGTTTTCAGGGTATGACCCTCCCATGCCCCCCACTGCATCTCCTGCAGGTCATTAATGATTTCGGGAACAGGGAGTCGAAGAAGGGCGGCAGTATCGCGGGCGCGAACCAGAGGACTACAAAAGCAGCGCCATTGCCGATAGGGCAGGGGCAATATCCAGGAAATAACTTCGGCACGACCCGCCTCACTCAAGGACACATCGGTTCTTCCTTGAATTCGACCTGCCTCATTCCATTCGGTAGGGCCATGCCGGATAAAAAGAAGCTCACTCATGGCAACGTCAGCGAACGTAAAAAACGATCAACCGCCCCGGCGGCGGTTTTCAGAGTATGGTTTGAACGAAATTTTTCCCGCGCGTTGCGTTCCATGGTTTTTCGCAGATTACGATTCGCGAGCAGATGTCGCACCGCTTGTGCAAAGGTTTCGGTATTTTCGGGCTTGGTCAAAAAACCAGTTACCTGATCTTCGACGATGGTCGCGGCCCCATCGGTGTACCCAGCGACTACCGGCAATCCATGACGGTGGGCTTCCAACATCGCCATGCCGAACGCCTCGTTAAATGCTGGCCATACAAAAATATCAGAAGCGTCGAGATACTGCTGAGTCTCTGCGGGCTCTAGCATTCCTAAGGCGTGTACTCGATCCTCACCAATAGGACCAAACGCCCGCTGTACCGAGTCGGCCGCATCGCCGCTGCCAATTAACATTAGTTGCCAATCAAGATCCAGGATCTGCTCGAGTGCAGACGCCAGGATCCGATAAGAATATTCCTTGTCTCCTTTGCGCATCATCGCGACGACAATTAGCCAGGGGGCCCGCGAATCAGCACCAATATGTTGCCCTAATCTTGCTTTCAACCGATCGTGCTTTTCCTTTCGGTTTGGGAGTTGCCGGGTGAAGGGGAGCAAGGAGGATTGGATTACGTTCGTATTTAAGAAGGGCTGGATGCAATGTCGGTCACGCGGGTTTAGCGAGATCACACCATCCGCGCTGCAAAGCGCCGTTTCTACCCGTGCAAGACCAGTCTGCCAGGGGCCCATCTGTTGTTTTGGCGCGTAGGAGGCTTCCGCAACCACGTAGGGGATCCCCAGCGTTTTAGAAATTTCGGGCCCCAACCAGTCCGGCGCTTTATGAAAGAGATGGTAGGTAAACCAAAGATCGATGATCTCGCAGCTGTTACTGGTTATCTGCTGGAGAATACGCTTTGCTTCTTCTCGACCTTGAATTTCGATGTTTTCCTGAATATCGGGATCTCCAGAAATATCGAGTGAGCGAAATTCACTCATGACTTGGACTTCGTGACCTGAAAGCGTGATTGCCTCGATCAGCAACTGGGCCAGGGTTCTATCTCCCGAGGGCGAGGGGTGATTGGGCGGTTTCATCGGGGCGTAGAAGCCAACACGCATCAGTGTGCACCCTGGTACTGCTCAAGCAGAGAAATCAATGGCACAATATTATCGGTATGATCAAATTCCTGGGTTACCCGCTGTTGTGCCGCATCCCCCAGTGAACCCCTCAAGGCAGGGTTGACTCCCGCCCGGTGAATTGCGCCACAAAGTGCTTTGACATTGTCAGGAGGAACCAGAAGGCCATGGACCTCCGTCGTGATGAACTCAGCAATACCGGGCAGTTCTGTTGTCACGATTGCAAGTCGTTGACTGGCTGCCTCCATCAGCACATTGGGCAGGCCGTCACGATCGCCTCCCGGTGCGACGCGGCTGGGTAATATAAAGAGATCACTCTCGCGATAAAGAGAAAGGACTGTTTCCTGTGGAAGCGGTCCGAGCCATGAGATCTTTTCATTCAGGCCGAGGTCAGCGGCAGCATTTTGAAGTGACGATAGTGCATTACCACCACCTACATGCTGCCATCGCCAGTGAAAATCATCGGGTAGTTCTGCGAGTGCCTGGAGCAGGATATCGAAACCTTTTTTTGGTACCGCCCGGCCAACGCTGAGAAGACTGATGCATTGTTCTTGGGTGCTACCGTCGAAGATGTGTTTTTCCCTACTGGACTCTGCAAAGCGATCGGTATCCAGTCCATGGTATAGCCGGGTGAGTTGAGTTCCAGATGGGGCAAGTGCCTTCAGGTGCGAAAAACCCACGTCGGTACAGGTGACTGCCCAGGCGCAGTCCGCAAGTTTTTCGCGTTTCTCCCATTCGGGGGTGGTCCAGATATCCTTGGCATGAGCGGAAAATGACCACGGCACGTCGCTCAACAGGGCCGCATAGCGAGCGACGGACGCTGGTGTATGCATAAAGTGGGCATACAGAAGCGAAGTCGATATTGGAGCTTCAGCAGCGAGCACCAGTG
>MDSX01068885.1_pt1 | contig 20661 bp, 18 predicted proteins | sample 811141 | NCBI WGS metagenome assembly MDSX01 (sample SAMN05326642, study PRJNA326480) | marine metagenome | isolation source: seawater | place: Atlantic Ocean: South East | collected 2010 | reverse complement strand
TAAATATTACTTATGCCGATAAAGATGCAGAAAAACAAATGTTAATAGCTACGACTGGGGTCGAAGAGTTGGAGCCTAAAAGATTACTAACTGCAAAACAACTAATATCTGCACAAAAGCTTATTAGGTCTATTCCGGTAGGAGAGCAAGTATTAGAGGCTATACTAACATTAGTTACAAATGCGCGACCTGAAACATCAAAATTAAAAACAATTAAAAATAGTTTAACATGGGGTCCTGGTCCAAGATCAAGTCAAGCTATGATGATTGCTTGTAGATCAAGAGCTGTTCTTCAAGGAAGATTATCTCCTTCAGTTGATGACGTTAAAGCTTTAGCTGAACCTATTTTAAAACACAGAATGAATCTTAATTATTCTGCTAGAGCGGACGGAAATTCTCTTACTAAAATTATAGATGAATTAACTAAAAATTTAAAATAAGCAAGTATTAATAATATGCGATTAAAAGCTGAAGAATTATCAAGTCAAATTTCAACCTTGCACATTAAAGCCAATAGAATAGCCAATACTATTTGGGAAGGAATGCATGTTAGGAATAAAGATGGAGTGGGTGATAATTTCTGGCAATTCAGAAAATACGAATATGGAGACCCAGCGCACTTAATTGATTGGAAAAAAACCGCAAAATCAAATGAGACTTTTATTCAAGAAAAAGAATCTCAAACTTTACAAAATTTTGTTATCTGGAGAGATACTTCTAAATCTATGAATTTTAGTTCGGCAGAGAACATAGATACAAAACTCTTCAGAGCAAATTTATTAACGCTTGTACTAACTATAATTTTATCAAAATCTGGAGAAAATATTGTTTTAAATGGATCAGATTCAAAGTTATTAAAAGGAAGTGAAGCAGTTAATTTTATATCTAATAATATTAATAAGCAAATTAACAATAATTATATATCAACTCCAAATATAGATGAGATTAAAAATAACTCTCATGTAATACTTATAGGAGATTTCTTAACTAATTTAGAATATACAAAAAAAGTGATCAAACAATTATCCAATAGAGGTATAAACGGAATAATAATACATATAGTGGATCCAGCTGAAAAGTCTTTTCCTTATAAAGGTAGAATAAACTTTAATGGTTTAGAAGAAGAACAAAATATCCTTATTGGTAAAGCAGAGTCAGTAAGAAGCCAATATAAAAAAGCTATAAAACTTCATTTTGATAATTTAGAAAAATTAGCAATTTCTTACTCTTGGAAATACTTCTTAGTGCCCTCTGATAGTGATGCAAATATTTCAATATTTAATATATGTAATGCATTAGCTAATTTTAATAAAATTGAATTGGAATCTTAATTTTGTCTTTATTAAGCGCATTATCTTTTGGAAATCCAATAGCACTTTGGGGATTACTTTCAATACCTGGTATATGGTTATTATTAAAAATATATCCTCCTGTTCCTAAAACTATTTTTTTTCCTGCCATAAGGTTTTTAAATAATATTAGAAATGAGGAGGAAACTGCTGGAAATACTCCTCTATGGCTATTATTATTTAGAATTCTTTTAGTATCAGTTTTAATTATAGCATTTTCACAACCTGCATATAACGCTAAACCTAAATTTTTAAATAATGATACCTTATTATTAGTTATAGATAATGGATGGTCTTCTTCTATTAATTGGGAAAAAAGAAAAGAAACCCTAATAGAATATATTGATAGAGCACAACAACAACAAATACCAATAATTATTCTTCCTACTGCTCCAAAAATTAATGTATTAAAAAAAGAGTTATTAATGATGGATTCTTCAGATGCTAGATCTAATATCGAATTTTTAACTCCTAACCCCTGGCCTTCAAACTATAAATTAATAAATGATAAGCTAAAGGAACTACCTAGAGACAAGAATTATAAAATAATATGGCTTTGGGATGGAATAGACCACGAAAATGATGATAGTTCGCAGATATTTGCTAAAAATTTGGAAAGCATGGGAAATTTAAGTATTATTGATTTTTTAAATAATTCTCCCGTCAAAATTATTAAAAATATTAATAGTATAAATAATAATAGTTTTTCTATTGAAATGCATAGAAATATTGGTTCATTAGAAGAAACTGTTTTCTTAAGAGCAAATGGAAATAATGGTAAATTACTTAATAGAAAAAAAGTTACTTTTGAAGAGAGCAAAAGAATTAGTAAAACAGAGCTTATTATTCCAAATGAATTAAGAAATGAATTAACTTCTATCTCAATAGAAAATGTAAATAACGCAGGAGCAATTTACTTATTTGATGAAAAATGGAGAAAAAGAAATGTTGGTATTTATGGAGATAAAGAGACCTTTAGGACTCAACCTTTATTATCTCCAGCTTACTACTTAGATAGAGCTATAAGTTCTTTTCATAAAGTTCAGATTTCTCAAATTGAAGAGCTAATAAAAGATGAAATTTCTGTCATTATTCTTCCCGGAGTAGGAACAATAGGTAAGGAAGTAAATAAAGAATTAATAGAATGGATAAAAAATGGAGGAGTATTAATAAGGTTTGCAGGACCAAACCTTGAAGGATCAAATACTGATTTACTCCCAGTAAAATTAAGGTCTGGTGACTCTAGAGCATTCGGAGGAGCTTTGAGTTGGACTGAACCAGTTTCTATAAAAACATTTTCTAAAAACTCGCCCTTATTTGGAGTAAATATTGATGACGATATTCTAATAAAAAAACAAGTAATTGCAGAACCCTCTTCAGACTTGTTTAATAAGACTTGGGCATCGCTAGAAGACGGAACACCATTAATTACTGGGCAAGAATATGATAAAGGTTGGAATGTATTTTTTCATGTTACGGCTAATGCTGATTGGTCAAATTTACCATTAAGCGGTACGTTTGTAGAAATATTAGATAAAATTATTAATATGTCATCTGGACAATTAAAAAATGAAGATAATGTTTCATTATCTCCATATAAATTACTTGATGGATTTGGAAGACTAGTTGAGCCTACAAGTGAAGCATTACCTACTGATTTTAATAAAGAAAATTTAACACCTTCTTCTGGCCATGCTCCCGGTTTTTATGGGAATGAACTATTTATGCGTTCACTAAATTTAGGTGATAAATTAGACTCACTATCACCACAAACTATAACATTTATAGATGAAACAATTATTGAAAAAATCTCCTCTAATAATACATTTGAGCTTAAACCTTATTTATTAGTTGCTTTACTAATTTTAGTTTTCTTAGATTACTTCATAAGTTTAAGTATTAGAGGAAGAATTAATTTCCAAAACTTGGTTAATATAACAAAACCTATAATTATTCTTTCAGTATGTTTAATAAGTTTAAATTATAGCCAAGCCGATGCAAAAGATAAAATATCAGCTCTTGAAACACATTTAGCTTATGTTCTTACTCTAAACGAAGAAATCGATGCTACTTCTTATTTAGGTTTATCTGAGCTAACTAAAGTATTAAGAGAAAGAACTTCTGTTGAGGCAGGTACTCCTATAGGTATAAATATTGCTGAAGATGACATTTCATTTTATCCTATAATTTATTGGCCCATAGTTTCAAATAAAAAATTCTTATCTGATAATACAATTAAAAAATTACAAGTGTATATGAAAAATGGAGGTTTAATAGTTTTTGATACTAGAGATCAAAGTCCTAATAATATTATCAGTAAAAAAGTTAGTCAGGAACAAGTATATTTAAGAGAAATATTAAAGTCTCTAGACTTACCAGCATTGATAGAGGTTCCTGAAAATCATGTTATTAGAAGGTCTTTTTATCTACTCGATGAATTACCTGGAAGATATACAGGAGGAAGTGTATGGGTTGAAGCTACTGCAAAAAATTCTAGAGATGGTGTTTCTTCTATTATAATTGGTGGAAATAATTGGGCGGCTGCTTGGGCAAAAGATAACTCTAATAAACCTATATTTACAGTAATTCCTGGTGGCGAAAAGCAAAGGGAATTTTCATATCGTTTTGGAGTTAATTTAGTTATGTATTCTATGACAGGAAATTATAAAGCAGACCAGGTACATATAAAATCTATACTCAAAAGGCTTAACAATAATAGCCAAGAATTAAGTGAGGAATAAAATATGAATAGTCTAAATTTCTATCCTTTTATTCCTATTAGTATTCTAATACTTTTAATTTTATTAAGTTTAGTTGTAATTTTTATTGGTTTTAAACTTAAAGCTCCAGGGAATATATTTAGGGCTACTTTAATATGCTTAATTCTTCTATCGATAGCTAATCCAACAATTGTATCTGAAAACAGAGAAAATATTCCTGATACTGTTGCCTTAATATTAGATCTAAGCCCAAGCCAGAATATCAATGATAGAAAAACTCTAGCTCAAAATACATACAATTCTATCAAAACTGAGCTTGAAAAAATAAATAATTTAGACATTAGATTAAAAACTATTAACGGAAAAAAAGGTTCAAAATTATTTGATCCTTTAGTTTCTATGGTAGGAGATATTTCTACAGATAGGATAGCTGGAGCTATAATAATTACAGATGGTCAGATTGAAGATGCTCCTTCTATTCTTGATAATTATAATTTTAAAGCTCCAATAAATATTATGCTTACAGGTGAAAAAGAAGAAAAAGATAGAAGATTAATAATAGAGTCATCACCAAGATTTGGTATAGTGGGAGAAGAGATAAAAATTGATATTAAAGTAGAAGATATATCTACAAATACTCCTAATGCTCTAGTAACTATAAATATGAATGATGATATAGAACAATCTAGATCTATTCCAATTGGCGAAGTTGTTACAATAACAATGCCTTTAGAGAGAGCAGGCATAACATCTTTAAATATAGAAGTTGAACCAGGAAAAGAAGAACTTACTCTCCAAAACAATAAGTCTGTTGTAGAGATTAATGCTGTACGTGAAAGATTAAAAGTTATGCTTGTATCTGGAGAACCTAATATGGGATTAAGAAGTTGGAGAAATCTCCTTAACTCAGACCCATCGGTAGACCTAGTGCACTTTACTATTTTAAGACCTCCAAATAAACAAGATTTAACTCCTGTTGGAGAACTTTCTCTTATACCATTTCCTTCTCGCGAGTTATTCCAAGCAAACTTAAACGATTTTGATTTAATTATATTTGATCAATATCATCTTCGTGGAATTTTACCTCAATTTTATTTAAAAAATGTGGTTGAATATGTAGTAAATGGAGGCGCACTATTAGATGCCTCCGGCCCAACATATGCTGGTCCATACAGCTTATCTTTATCACCATTACAGAACATACTACCTACAGAACCTACAGGAGATGTAATAGTTCAAGAATTTATTCCTATTATGACTCAAGATGGTGAGAGACATCCGGTTACTGCAAATTTAAAAGACAATATGAATTCTAATTGGGGACCTTGGTATAGAATGGTAGAAGGATTAACAATTGCTGGTGATGTTTTATTAGAAGGGCCTGAAGCAAGGCCTTTACTTGTGCTTAATAGAGTTGGACAAGGAAGAGTAGCACAAATATTATCTGACCAATCATGGGTTTGGACTAAATCAGGGGTAAACAAAGGTCCACAGGCCGACCTTTTAAGAAGATTAGTTCACTGGTTAATGAAAGAACCTGAATTAGAGGAAAATGAATTATCAGCAAGAATAGATAATGATACAATATTAATTACTAAAAACTCATTAACTCTAGATAAAAAACCTATTATAAGTACTTCACCTGATAATATTAAAGAAGAAATTATTTTAGAAGATATAGGTAAGGGTAAACAAATAGGTAAAATATTATCTCCACAAGAAGGCACTTGGAAATTTTCATCCGGCAACTCCAAAATTTCATTAATAGTAGGCAACAGTAATTCATCAGAATATTTAGATGTTAGAACTACTGATAGTATAGTTAAACCTTTAGTAAACTATACTTCTGGTTTAATACATTGGGTGAATAATAAAAAAAATATTCCTCAAATTAAACAAATTCAAAAAAATAAATTAACTAATAATAGTAAAAATATTCAATTATTAAAAAATGAAAAATATTTCGTTAAAAGTCTTCAACAGTCTTCTTTAACTCCTTGGTATTTTGTACTTATATTTAGTTTAATTCTTCTTTTCCTATCATGGTATAGAGAGACAAAGTAAATTTTATAAATGTATAAAATTAAACCTGATCTTAAAATAGAGAACTCATATTTAAATAATGTCAAAGGATATATATGTGGTATTGATGAGGTAGGTAGAGGGTGTTTAGCTGGTCCTGTAGTAGCTGCCGCTATAATTTTAGATTTTAAATTAATACCACCGGGCATAAATGATTCAAAAAAATTATCTAAAGTTAAAAGAGAAGAAATTATTAAAGTTTTAGACAAAACAGCCATAGAGATCGCAATTGGTGAAGCTAGCAATACAGAAATAGATGAGATAAATATATTAAATGCAAGTTTATTAGCAATGAAACGAGCATATGAAAATTTGAAAATGCCTACTGGAATTGCTTTAATAGATGGTCCTTATTCTCCTGAAATTGATTGTAAAACCGAAAGTATAATTAAAGGAGATTCTAAAAGTCTTTCAATAGCAGCCGCTTCTATAATTGCAAAACAATATAGAGATAATATTATGAGAGAAATAGGAATTATATATCCAAAATATAATTTTAAAAATAATGCTGGCTATGGTACAAAAGAACATTATCAAATAATTAGATTAAATGGGTTAACAAAGTATCATAGAGAATCTTTTAAGTTATTTAGATAAATAAAAATATTTATATGTATTTAAGGTGAAGCAACCATAATGGAAAAGCTATTAACAGGCGACTGTATAAAAGAAATGTCTAAAATTAAAGACAATTCAATAGATATGATATTTGCAGACCCTCCATATAATCTTCAATTATCTAAAGCTTTATTTAGACCTGATCAAACAAATGTGAAAGGAGTTAACCATAGCTGGGATAAGTTTAATAGTTTTGAAGCTTATGATGAATTTACAACTAAATGGTTATATCAATGTAAGAGAGTATTAAAAGATGATGGAACTATATGGGTAATAGGTTCTTATCATAATATTTTCAGAGTAGGATCTATAATTCAAAATTTAGGTTTTTGGGTTCTAAACGATATAATTTGGAATAAAACTAATCCTATGCCTAATTTCAAGGGAAATAGATTTACTAATGCTCATGAAACAATAATTTGGGCTAGTAAGAGCAAAAGTTCAAAATATACATTCAATTATAAAGCTATGAAAGTAGCAAATGATGATAAGCAAATGCGCTCTGATTGGTCTTTGCCAATTTGCTCTGGAAATGAAAGATTAAAAAAATTAGGAAAGACTCTCCATCCCACTCAAAAACCTGAGTCTTTGCTTAATAGAATTATAATCTCTTCTACTAAAAAAGGAGATACCATTTTAGACCCCTTTTTTGGAACTGGTTCAACTGGCGTGGTTGCTAAAAGACTAGGAAGAATAATTATAGGAATAGAGCAAAATAAAGAATATATGAAGCATGCTAAAAATAGAATAAAAAATACTGAAATACTTAATAATAATGAACTTACTATTACTAAAAACCTTAAAACTGAAGTTAAAATTCCTTTTGGTAATTTACTAGATAATGGAATGCTAAAAATCGGCAGTAAGCTTCATGATATAAATAAAAAACATAATGCTATAATTCGAGCTGATGGAAGTTTATTTGCTGATAAAAAATTTGAAGGATCTATACATACAGTTGGAGCAAAGCTTCAAGGACATAATGCATGTAATGGTTGGCAGTACTGGCATTATGAAAAAAATGGCGAACTAGTATCAATTAACAAACTTCGAGAAGAAATCAGAAATAATAAACATAACACTAATTAATTAAATTATATTAGCAACCTTCTTCATTAAAGAAGGTAACTGATAGATAGCATCCTCGCGATTAATCCACTGTCCTTCTATATTAATTTCTTTATCTATATTAATTTCATACACATTAAGTATTAATTTAAAATGGCTAAAAGTGTGATGAATACAATTTTTTATATTTGAATGTATAATGAAATTTTCAAAAATTTTATCATTTGGTATGTTTTTTTTATCTTCTACCCATAATGATGATGGAAAAGATAACATGCCTCCAAGAAGGCCTTTATTTGGCCTTCGAACAAAAAATAACTTATTATCTATATCTCTTCCAATGACATAGCAATTACCATACTTTGTTAGTTTTTTCTTAAATAATTTTTTTTTGTCAATCTTAAATAAAGCATTTTTGTTATATATAAAAGTCATACAAATTTTATTTAATGGGCAAATTGAGCATTTAGGATCCCTTGCCTTACAAATTTTTGAACCTAAATCCATAATAGCCTCATTAAAATCTCCTGGCCTTTGAATAGATAATATATTTTTTGTAAGTTTTTTAATCTCGATATTACTTAAGCTATGTTTATTATTAATTCTTGAAATAACTCTTTTAACATTTACATCTACAGCGACTTCATACTGATTATATGCGATAGCACAAATAGCAGATGCCGTATAATCTCCAATGCCTGGAAGTTTTATTAAAATTTCATATTTTTTTGGAAAAACACCATTAAAATTTTCAACAATATTTTTTGCACATTTATGAAGATTTCTAGCTCTTGAATAGTAACCTAAGCCTGCCCAATAGGTTAATACATCTTCTATATTAGATTTAGCTAATCTATTTATATTAGGAAACCTTGAAATAAATTTATGAAAATATGGAATAACCACTAAAACTGTTGTTTGTTGAAGCATAATTTCGCTCACCCAAACCTTATATACATCAATTATTTCTTTATCAGACTCTCTCCATGGTAAATCTCTTTTTTCTTTATCATACCATTTTAAAATTATTTTATTTGTGTCCAAAGATAAGATCTTTCATAATTATATTAAATAATCTTTACTTAGAAATTATAGTTATGAATTTAAGAAAAACAAATAATCCAAAAAGAATAAGTATAATATCAAGAAGTATAACTAAAGATATTTTTAAAAAAAGAGGCTTTAAAGAACATAAGGTAATAACAAACTGGAAAGATATAGTTGGAGATGAAATTAGTATATATACTATTCCAGAATCATTGACGCATAATAAGTCTCTTACTGTAAAATGTGAAAGTTCTCATGCTTTGGAGTTTCAATATCATATTCCAAAAATTATTGAAAGAATCACCATAATGATGGGTTATCCTGCAGTTAAAGGTATTCGTATAAAGCAGGGAAATATTAAAAATAAAAATAAAGCTGTAAATATAAAAAAAAATGCCATATCTAAAAAGAATAAGGAAGAACTAAAGAGTATTTTAAATAAGGTAAATAATGAAAATTTAAAAAATAAATTAATTAACTTTTCTAAATCATTTTTCTCAAATATAGATAAATAAAATTAAGGAGTCCAAAATGAAAAGATTAATCAATATAATATTATTCTTAAGTATGATATTTTCAATACCAGCATTTTCAGAAGATGATGCTAAACAACTTACAGGAAGAATACTAGGAAACGAATCAGCCCAAATAATAATTGAAGAATATGCTTCTATGTCATGCGGGCATTGTGCAAGTTTTCATAATGATAGTTTAAGTAAAATTAAAAAAGAATTTATTGATTCAGGAAAAGCGAAGCTAGTATTTTATGATTTTCCTCTAGATAGAGGAGCAATGATAGGGTCTATGATTACTCAATGTATGAATGATCAACAATTCTTTCCAGTATTAAATAGACTTTTTCAAAAACAAACTGAGTGGACTCAAGCTGACAATCTTTTAGAATCTATTAATACGATTTTGGCACCTTTAGGGTTAGATAAGACTCGCATATTATCGTGTTTGGAGGAAAATGAAGAAAATCAAGATAGATGGAAGTCATTACTAGCAGGAAGAAAATATGCTATTGATGTCAAAGGTGTTGAGGCTACACCAACTTTCTTTGTAAATGGTGAAAAGGTAGAAGGTAAATTTGATATAAAAAAATTAAAAGAATTATTAAAATAAATGAAAAGAATATTTTGTATATTAAAGATAATATCATACAATATATAGTGTTATTCTAATATTTATGGCTTTTAATGAAATTCACTAAACTTAAAATCACTGGCTTTAAATCTTTTGTTGATACTACTATAGTAGATATTAAAGGAGGCCTTACTGGTTTAGTAGGACCTAACGGATGCGGAAAATCTAACATTGTTGAAGCAATTAAATGGAATATGGGCGAAGCTGGTCCTTCTAGATTAAGAGCTGGAGAGATGAATGATTTAATATTTGCTGGAACAAAAGGAAGAGCTTCTAGAAACTCTGCTGAAGTTATATTAACTATTGAAGATAGTGCTGATTTATTACAATCATATAAAAATAATGATGAAATAGAAGTATCTAGAAGGATAGGAAAAGATGAAGGGTCCACCTATTCAATAAATAATAAAGAAGTCAGACAAAGAGATGTTCAAATCTTATTTGCAGACTTAGCTATTGGCTCTAGATCAAATGCCATTGTAGACCAAGGACAAGTAGGAAAAATAATAAATTCTAAAGCAATAGATAGGAGACAAATTTTAGAAGAAGCAGCAGGTATATCTGGAATTCATGCTAGAAAACATGAAACTGAACTAAAATTAAAGTCTACCGAAGCTAATATAGAAAAACTAGAAGAAATAATATCTAATGATCAATTGAGACTAAAAGAATTATCAAGACAATCTAACCAAGCTAAAAGATATAAAAATATTTCTGAAAATATTAGAAAAACTGAAGCAATAATTCTATATCAACGCTGGAATGACTCAATTCAATATATAAAAAAAAATAAAGAAGAATTACAAATATACACAGATAAAGTAAGCGAAATTACTAGAAAAATTTCTAAAAAAGATCTTACTAAGCAAGGAATAGATAATGACCTTCCTTCTTTGAGATCAGAAAACCAAAATTATTTAAATTTATTAAATAAACTGCAAGTAGAGTATAATTTACTAATTAATGAAGAAGAAAACTTATTAGTAGAACAAAAAAATCAAAAAAATAATGCAAACTATATAGAAACAGAAATTTTGGGTGAAACAAAATTACTTAAAGAATTGATAATTCAAGCTGACACCTTATCAGTAGAAATAGAAAAATTAAATAATAATGATTCTAAGTCTAACCTCGATAAAATTAATAAAAGCCTTGAAAATGCTAAAAATGAAGAAAATTCTATTTTAGAAAACCTAAAAGAAGCTGAAAGAAAACTTAATCTAAATATTTCTCAAAGAGATAATTTTAAAAATGAAATTAAAAAACTAGAATTACAAAAAGCAGAAAATTTAGTTTATCTAAAAAATACTCAAAATGAATTAAATATTCTGAATAAATCAAACATTAACCAAGATAAGAAAAGCATCTATATTAAAATGATAGAAAAATCAAAGAGTAACTTACTAAAACTAGACTCTGAAGAACATAATATACGCAAAAGTGAAAATAATTTTAGCGATGAAATAAAAAGACATCAAAATGATATAGATAAACAAAATATTAGCTTACAAAATAATTATAGAAGTCTCGAGCAACTTAATGCATCTAAAGATATTTTGACAAGATTGTTTGAAAGTGACGAAGAAAATATTGTTATAAATGCTCTAAAATTTCCTAAAGGATATGAAAAAGCAATTGAAGCTTGTTTAGGGCATGGTTTAAAAGCTTCTTTAGAAAAATCGTCTATAGAATGGAGAAATATTTTACAAGAGACATTGTTTGAACTACCTGAGAATATAAGTAATTTAGCTAAATATGCTACAGGAGTACCAGAAGTATTAAATATATTGAAATTAACTGGAATAGTAACATCTACTTTAGAAGGTGATAGGCTTCAACATAAGCTTAAACCTGGTCAGCAATTAGTTACAAAAAATGGAGGTTTATGGCGCTGGGATGGTTATACGCATAATGAAGTAGCTAAAACGCCTGCAAATCAAATACTACAAAACAAGACTAACCTTATAGAAATTAATTATAAAATAAAAAATACACTTATTAGTATAGATAAAAAGAAAAGAGATATAGAAAAAATTGAAATTAAAATTAAAAACGTAGAAAAAAATTTAAAAGAAAATAATAATTTACTGTTAAATATAAACGAAAAAAAAATAAATTTACGAAATGATATTGAGCAAGCTCAAATTAACCTTTCCAAATATATTGAAAATACTAGTGAAGAGCGAACAAAAATAGCAATTTTAGAAGCATCTATAGAAAAAGTTAAACAAACTAGTAAGGTGACTATAGAAGCTCTTGATGAATTTATACGACTAGAAAGATCTTTAGTTAAAGAGAATATTTTAATGAGTGATATTAGAAAAATTTCTTTAGCTAATAAAGATAAAAAAGATAATTTAACTGACCAAATATCTAGCTATCAAAAAGAATTAAGTTTTATTCAGAATATAGAACAACAAATAGTACAGTATACAAATGAAAAAAATAGATTATCGCGACAAATAGATAATATTTCACAAAGGTTAAATAAGTTAAAAGAAAGAAAATTAGAAATAGAAAAAAATATAAAAGATATTAAAATAAAGCCTCAAAAAATTAAAGAAAATAAAACTAATATTTTTAATCAAATAGATGAAATTAAAGTAAAGCTATCTGATGTTGAAAATAAATTATCTATAAAAGAAAATAGTAATAAAGAAATTAGTAATGAGTTAAAAACTCTTAATGAAGCATTAATTAAGCAAAGAGAAAATAAGGCTAGACTTGAAGGCTTACTTCAACAAGCAGCTGAAAAACAAGAAGATGATAAAAAATCAATATATGAAAAGCTTAACATACACCCAAAGGATTTTCATAAATTATTAGAAATTAATAAAGATATTCCTAATTTAGAAGAGTCTAACCTAAACTTAGAAAAATTACTGCTACAGAGAGAAAGAATCGGTCCTGTAAATTTAGTTGCAGAAGAGGATTCAGAAAAACTTATAGGTAAACTAGAAGAAATTCAGAATGAAAAAGAAGATTTAGTTAATGCAGTGAGCAAATTGAGAACAAGTATAAGATCAATAAATAAAGAGGCTAAAATTAGACTAATGGATGCTTTTACCAAAGTTAATAAAAACTTTAAAATATTATTTACAGAACTATTTGGTGGAGGAGAAGCATACCTAGCTCTCACTGAATCAGAGAATCCATTAGAGTCTGGTTTAGAACTAATGGCATCTCCTCCAGGTAAAAAATTGCAACAAATGAGTCTATTATCAGGAGGAGAGCAGGCTTTAACAGCTATGGCACTAATTTTTTCAGTTTTTCTAACAAAACCATCACCAATTTGTATATTAGATGAAGTAGATGCACCATTAGATGAATCAAATGTCGATAGATTTTTGGATTTAATCGAATCGATTTCAGAAAAATCAAAAACTAGATTTTTAGTTGTTAGCCATAATAGATTAACTATGGCAAGAATGCATAGATTATACGGAGTTACTATGCAGGAACCTGGGGTTTCTCAGCTAGTTTCTGTATCTTTAAAAGAAGCAGAAAAGTTTGAAAATGCTGTGTAAATTTACTTATTTATTATATTTATTTAGCATTCTTGACAGTAATGTATGTATACTTTATGTTTTGCAAAAATCATGAATTTTTAAGGGTTTTTACTAAATGTCCAAGCAAAAAAAAGTAAATGACTTAAGTGATTCTTTAAATAATTTATCTAAAAAAATAGATGATATTAAAGCAGAAAAAATTAATGAGGATTTTAATAAAACAAATAAAAAAGTTACAAGTTTTGCTCATGCATTTAAAATTGTTTCAGAATTATTTGCAAATATTATAGTAGGAGGCTCTATAGGTTGGACATTAGACTATTTTTTTAATACAAAACCACTATTTTTAATATTATTTTTGATTATTGGATTTATTTCGGGTATCTACACATCATATAAATCTTCAAAAAAATTTGCAAAATATTGAATAACATATTATTAATTTTTAAGTATATTATAAGGATTTAAATTGTCAGAAAAACACTCTCCATTAGACCAGTTTACAATACATAGAATCTTTGAGATGAAGATCGGGAATATTGATATATCGCTTACAAACTCATCATTGATGATGATAGCTGTTTTAGTAATATTAAACATATTTTTAATATATGCTACAAAGAAAAAATCTGTTATTCCAGGAAGACTTCAATCTTTAGCTGAGATGAGCTATGAAATGATTTATAATACAACTAAGGATAATCTAGGGAAAGAAGGAGTAAGATTCTTCCCATTAGTTTACTCTTTATTTATGTTTATTTTATTATGTAATATGTTGGGTTTAGTTCCTTATAGTTTTACAGTTACTAGTCATATAATTGTTACTTTTGCTTTAGCTTTTGGAATTTTTCTTTTAGCTACAGTTTTAGGGTTTATTCTTCATGGTCACAAATATTTAAGGCTTTTTCTACCCAAAGGAGTTCCAATTTTTTTAGCTCCTTTATTAGTACCAATAGAAATTGTTTCATATATATCTAGACCGATAAGTCTGGCAGTTAGACTAGCGGCTAATATGATGGCTGGCCATACTATGATAAAAGTATTTGCAGGTTTCGTAGTAGCTTTAGGAATTTTTGGTATTGCACCATTTTTATTTATAGTTTTACTATATATTTTAGAAACATTAATTGCATTTTTGCAAGCTTATGTATTTGCAGTTTTAACATGCTTATATTTAAGCGATTCATTTCACCCAGAACATTAAAAAAAAGGAGATAAAAGATGGATATAGAAGCAGCAAAATTAATAGGAGCAGGATTAGCTACTATTGGCGTAGCAGGAGCTGGAGTAGGTATAGGTAATATATTTGGACAATATGTTGCTGGATCTATGAGAAACCCTGGAGCAGCGTCAAAAGTATTTGGTAATGTGTTGCTAGGATTTGCTTTAACAGAAGCTGTAGCTCTTTATGCCTTAGTTATGGCGTTCCTAATTATGTTCAGTTAATAATAACAATTTCAATTTAATACTTAGAAGGTTAATAATAATATGTTTACTAAACTTATATACATTATATTAGTATTGTTTAATGTAACTTTTATTGCTTTTCCTTCTTTGGCTGCTGAAGGGTCAGGAATGCCTCAAATGGTTATTCCTGATTTTATGCCTCAATTAGTATGGTTAGTTATTATCTTTACTATACTATATTTCTCTATGAAATATATTGCACTTCCAAGAATAAGTGAAATAATTACAAATAGAGACTTAAAAATAGTAAATGATCTAGATAAAGCTGAAGAAATTAAAGACCAAATTGAAAAAACCAATAAAGAACATAAAGATGCAATAGAAGATACAAATAATAAAATCAAAATTTTAGTTAATGAAATAACCCAGAAAAGTGTGCAAGAAGCCGAAATTAAATTAAAAGAATGCCAAGAAAATATTAATAAGCAAATAGAAGAAGAAAAAATAAAACTTGAAAATGAAGTTAAACAATTCAATAAAAACATAGAGAAAATTTCAAGTGAAGCAGTAGAAGAGATTATTGAAAAAATGTACTACGTAAAGCCAGACAAAACTAATTTAAATAGTATTGTGCATAAATATTCAGAAAGTTATAATAATGATTAAGTTACTATTTAAAAATAGCTTTTCTTTCATTATCTTAATATTGATAGCACAACCTGCATTTTCTGCTGAAGGTGGAAGTTATAAGAGTTTTTTAGGAATTACATTAGATGAAAAATTTTGGATTTTAATAGCATTTATTCTTTTTATTATTTTAGTGAGTAAAAAAGCTACTAATGCAGCCAATACAGCTTTAGATAATAGGTCTAATAATATTAAAGAGAAAATTACAAGCGCAGAAAGAACTTTAACAGAAGCTAAGCAATTACTAAAAGATAGTCAACAAGCTTTAAGTGACCATAAAAATGAAGCAAACAATATAATAAGTAAACAAAAAGAAATAGCTCAAAAAAATGCAATTATCTATACAGATAAAATTTCAGATGAATTAAACAGGAAAAATATTGCAGCAGATAGAGAGATACAATACCTACATACTGAAGCTACTACCCTAATTAAAAATAAAATAACTTCGATAACTCTAAGTTCAGTTGAAGAGATTGCTAAGACTGAATTTAAAGATACTAAATCAGATACTATTTATGAAGGTTTTATAAACAATATTCCTAAAGCTTTAAAATCATAAATATATTTTTTAATTTTTTATAAATCCTAATAGTAATCTGTGATCATATATTTCATCATAACTATTTTTTACTTTAATACTAATTAAAGCATTATTATTTGAAATTATTTCTGAGCTAGAGCTGCTCAAAAAAGAGCGACTAAACTTTTTCTTACTAATTATTACATTATCTTTATTTAGCAAGACTACTATAAAGTTAAATTTTTCTATTTTGAAATCATTTATCGTATCTATATAATCTACTTTAAAACTAATAGATAAATCAATATTATCAGCTTTATTATTAGCATCAAAAGTTTCTGAGTAACATTTCCATTTTACTTCATTAAATTTTAGATTGTAGGTTTCCTTTTTTTCAATACTGACTGTTAACCTATCTAGGTCTTCTATAAAATTAACCTTAGGACATAGTATATTTTCTTGCTCGTTAAATATTTCTTCTTGCAAAGAAGTTATGTCAGAACTAGGTCCTCTGCAAGACATTGTTAATAATATTGAAATAAACAATAGTAATTTTTTTATATACATAGGCATTAAAATATCCTGACTTAAATTAATTTATTTAAATTAGTAAATCTAGTAATATAAATTTATGGCTTATATAACTGATTTATCAAAAAAAAATATAAACAATATATTACTAAATTATAATATTATAAATTATCTAGATTATACTCCAATATATGATGGCATACAAAATAGTAATTATATTATAAATACAAAAAATAAAAAATATATATTAACTATTTTTGAAGATACATTTGTGATTAAAAATATTAATTTTTTTTTAAATTTACTGTTATTTTGCAATAAATACAATTTTGTTTGTCCTATTCCAATATTAGATAAATATAATAGTATTATTAATTTTATTAACGATAAACCATATTGTATATTCAATTTTATAGAAGGTAAATCTGTTAAAAATATTTCTCAAAAAAATATAAAGTATGTTGGCACTTATCTAGCGAAGTTGCATTTAATAACTAATAAATTTAATCAAAAAATAAAAACGCGTTTTGACATTACTTTTTATAAAAATATTATTAAGGAAAATAAATTATTTTTTTCTAAACTCGATTTTGACTTAAATAATATATTTATTGATACACTAAAAAGTTATTATAAATTAAATGAAAAAAGTTTACCTAAAACTATAATTCATGGTGACCTTTTTCCAGATAATGTTTTATTTAATAATAATAATGAAATTACAGGCTTTCTAGATTTTTATTTTTCTGACTTTAATTATTCAGTTTCTGACTTAGCAATAGTAATAGTCTCTTGGTGTTTTTATATCAACCAGGATAATAATTATGTATTAGATTTTAATAAGCTTAATATTCTATTAAAAAACTATAATAATATTAGAAGAATTAAAAAATCTGAAATATCATCCTTAAATATTATATGTAAATTATATTGTATGCGTTTTATGTTTACACGTATTGCTGCTAAGGATAATAATTATGATAAACAAAAAATATTAACTAAGAATCCGCATGAATATATTGAAAAACTTTTATACTTTAATAATACAAAGAACTTAAGAATGAATATTAAATATGAATAATGATGATAATATTATTAATATATGGACTGATGGAGCCTGTTCAGGCAATCCTGGGCCAGGTGGATGGGGGGTATTAATAAAGTATAAAAAATCCATTAAAAAGCTTTCAGGGTCCGAAGATGATACTACAAATAATAGAATGGAGATGACAGCTGTTATTAATGCTTTAAAATATTTAGAAACTGGACTAACAATTAATTTATACACTGATAGTAAATACGTTAAAGACGGAACTACAACATGGATTCATAACTGGAAAAAAAACAATTGGAAAAATAGTAATAAGAAAGATGTTAAAAATAAAGACCTATGGATTGAATTAGATTTACTATCGCAAAATTATAATATAAATTGGAACTGGGTTAAGGGACACTCAGGAAATATTGAAAATGATATAGCTGATAAACTTGCTACAGAAGCAATTAAAAATATTTAACTATTTTTATCTAAGACTTTCAATATACTTTCTGCACTAGAGACATTAAATTCTCCACCTTCTTCAACTGCTAAATGAGTAATTATAGAATTTTCAACGATCATAGCAAACCTTTTACCTCTAAGGCCTAAACCAAAATTAGATCTGTCCATAGCTAAACCTAAGGCTTCTGTAAATTCACCATTCCCGTCAGCTAATAAAGTAACTTTTCCTTTTGAGTTCTGGTCCTTTTCCCAAGCATTCATTACAAAGTGATCATTCACAGCTATACATATTATTTCATCTACGCCTTTATTCTTTATATCACTAGAATATTCTACAAATCCAGGTAAATGCTTTGCAGAACAAGTAGGAGTAAAAGCTCCAGGAAGAGAAAATAAAACAATCTTTTTACCGATAAAGTGTTTTTCAATTTCTACTGTATAAACTCCATTTGAATCCATACCTCTAAGTTTGCATGCTGGCAATTTACTACCTTCTGAAATAGTCATATATAACTCCTTACTTATTTTATAATTTATTTTACTAAATAATATATATTATATCTATAATTATTTATGTCTTATTTTGCATAACTACCCTGCATTTTTCTTATACTTAGTCGAATATCTTCTGTAGATAATAATTCAGAAAAAATTATGCCATTAGGATACTGAGAATTATATAAAGCATTAAATGGTATGCCATATCTATTTGCATTCTGTAAAAATTTACTAATTTCTTTATTAGGCTTGGTCCAATCACCTTTCATCAATATTATATCATTATCTACTATAAGCTTTTTAAATTCTTTATTATTTAAGACTAAAATTTTATTTGCTTTACAAGTAATACACCAATCAGCAGTAATATCTATAAATACTGTATTTCCTTGATTAATAAGGTTTTCTAATTCTTGATTATCAAATTTTAACCACTCTTTTTGCGTATTATAAGAAGAATTATAATCTAGGTAATTATTATTATATGAGAGATATATATTACCTAAAAGTAAAACAAATATTAAAATTAAATATTTTTTTATAAAAAATAACCTATAAATAATTAATAAGAAAACTACTGTAGCTGATATAAAATAACTAAAAAGAGATAATCCTATAATTGCTATACATACATAACTTAACCATACGGCAGTTAAAATTAATCCTAGTCCAAGAATGTACCTTAAATAATTCATCCATTTTCCAGGCTTAGGTAAAAAATTTACTAAAGATGGAAAAAATATAAATATAAAATAAGGAAGTGACATCCCTATTCCTAAAAATATAAAAATTAATAACGTAATATAAAAATTAGATGATAATGCGAAGCTTACAGCTGTACCTAAAAAAGGAGCTGAACAAGGAGTTGCTAATAAAGTTGCTAATGCCCCTTCAAAAAAAGCTACCCCGTTACTTTTCTTACCTAAGTATTTGTTAATATTAGTATTAAATTTATTTGGGAGATTAAATTGTATTTTACCAAATAAATTAAATGAAAATATAGTTAAAATAAAAATTAAAAAAAGTAAAAAAACTGGCTGTTGAAATTGAATTCCCCATCCTACTTGTCCTGAAATATTTTTTATAAAAACTGTTATAAATGCTACTAATATAAAAGAAGAAATAATTCCAAATATGGTTAATAAAAAATTAAATCTTATATTATTAATATTTTTATCTTCAATACTCAATATTCTATTAATCTTCAATATTAGTACAGGAAGTACACATGGCATAAAGTTTAAAATTAAGCCTCCCATTAATGAAATTAATAATATTAAGTAAATACTTTTTGAAATTCTTTTTTCAATTTTTATATCTCTAATATTTACAGCTAAATTACCTTTAACAAATATTATATCTAATTCATCTAAATGATTAATACTGCTGTCCAATATAAGTTTAGCAGATATTTTATTATTAAGGTTTTCAGTAACATTAATATCATTTATTTTTATATATTCATTCTTATTTTCTAAAAATATTTCAAGTTCACCTTCTGGAATATCAACTATACTTTCTAGTACAAAAAGTAATGAATTTTCAGAATCTCTATTAATAAAAATATTATTAATACCAGCAGTTTTATAATCTACAGGGACTTTTGATAAAGCTCTTTCTATTTTATAAAGGTATTTGGTGTAATTTGATTCTCCTGAATCTAAGAATAGAAATAAATTTGTTTGAAATGGTATACAAATATCTTTACATACCTGAAAATTAAGTATTGTTTGCAAGTTTAGAGGTTTAGTATGATCTTGAACAGTAATTGCAATTGGAATTACTACATTACCTTTATATATATTTGTTAATAAATTTGCAGCTTCATATTCCTTTGTGGGAAATGGCCATTTTAATTCAAGTGATTTTAAATTATTAGAATTTTTATAATCTAGATTTGGAGGCAAACCTGAATCTCCAGGTTGTCGCCAATATATTTTCCATCCTGGCTTTAAATCAAAGTCTAAAGCTATAT
>MDSX01096587.1_pt1 | contig 20679 bp, 16 predicted proteins | sample 811141 | NCBI WGS metagenome assembly MDSX01 (sample SAMN05326642, study PRJNA326480) | marine metagenome | isolation source: seawater | place: Atlantic Ocean: South East | collected 2010 | reverse complement strand
GGAGACGACGACGCGCGAGGCGCGCGGGCGAGCGCGAGCGCGGGCGCGAGCGCGCGGGCGGGGGTTCGGTGCGAAAAAAAATCGCGCGCGGCGACGTCGAGGCGCGGGAGGGGAGACGCGGTCGGCGACGGCGCGAGGGCGGTGGCGATTCATCCATCCATCGCGCCATCGAGCCATCCAAACATCCATCGCGGCGCGGCGGGCGAGACGGGGGGCATGGGCGTGGTGTCGCGACATCGATCGACGCGCGCGCAGGCGGTGAACGGGATGCGCGATAACGGCCTGCCGCGGAGCGACAGCGCGATGACGCTGCGGAACGCGCAGAAGGGGTCGGAGACGAGCGCGCGCGCGACGCGGGGCAAGTCGCCATCGCGCGCGGCCGGAGATCGCGGTGATCCGTGTGTGACGGACGCGAACCGGGTCGCGGCGACGCCGGCGACGCGCGGGGACGGGACGGAGACGCCGCTGGGGGGGGAGGACGAAGACGAGGACATGCTCGGGGAGGAGACGCCGTCCGCGAGGGAGCTGGTGCCGGATCGACGGTGGTACACGCTGGTGAAGATTCACGACGACGGGTGCACGGTGGCGGTGTCGGACGCGGAGCTGGCGATGCTGGAGGCGAGCATTTTGAAGGAAAACGTGGGGGGAGGGGCGAACGCGTGGACGCGACCGTCGTCGATGCGACCGTGCTCGAGCGAGGAAGATGGTTCGGGCGGACGATGGGCGCCGGACGACGCGGAGGAGTACGAGGAGTGCGGGGCGAGCGGACGCGGCGGGGACTCGATGTCGGCGTGGGAGGACTCGGAAGTCAGCAGACTGCCGAGCGCGGCGCCGGGCGTGGCTGGGCACACCAAACCGGGCGGTCCGTGTGATCACTGCGGTGCGTTGGACTCGCCGCAGTGGCGCCGAGGACCGGCGAGCAAGCCGATGCTGTGCAACGCGTGCGGCACCCGATACCGCAGAACGAACAACCTGGGACCGTCGCCGTCGAGCCGCATGGCGACGCCGGAGAAACGCAAGGCGACTGCGGTACAACAAAACGACACCCCGCGTGGGAAAAAGAACGCGCGCTGCGGTGCTATCGGTGAAAAATTTTCCCGAGCAAATGCGATGGTTTACTAAATAAACCTCGCCCAACGACGTGTTGGCGTCCGGATCTTATCTTCAAGGATCTAAAAATCTATTCCAACCTAATTCACCTATTCCTTTGAAGATCACAAGCAGTGGATGCAAAAATATAGAAGCCGCAAAAATGTTATTACAAACATGAATTTAGTAGTTTACATGCGTTGCCTAAGCTTCACCTCTCGCGACGAGGTGCTCGCGCAGCCAGCGCTTCTTCGCGAGCAACTGCGCTTTGCGCGATTCCAGTCTGGCGCCGTCCTCGCGCGCGGAGGCAGCCAGCCTGGAGAATTTCGAATTCGTCGATGACGCGTCGTTACCAGGGCTCGTTGACGAGACCGTTTCAACATCATTTGGCGCGTTTTGATTCATCGAAGCCTTTGACGGCGTCGGCGAGGCAAAACTGCGCAGACGATTGCCAAAGCTGCCGAGCTTGGATCCGGCGATGTCGGTTAGTTTTTCCATCTGACTCGTCAGCGAGCGGAGAGAGTTACCCGACATCGGCGATGCGTGCGATGGATGTAGCTCACGTATTGATCCAGGTGATGTAGAGAGCGAAGAGCTCGCGTCTAGCCGACTCGTCGATGCGGCGAGTGCGGCTTGCGTGTCGCTGAGCGCCTGTGCGGACGAGTCGATGATGCTGACGTACTCCAGAACGACCTGGCTCGTGATTTTGCGAACGAACGATGACCACTCACGAAGGATTCTCACGCAAGAATTTCTCGCGCTCGCACTCAATTCTTCGATGATGTCGGCGAGTCGCTCAAAATCGTCGACGAAATCCTTTGAGCCCCGTGCGACGAGCTCGTGCTCCAACCACTCGCCCGCTTCAAAGACGAGCAATAACGACGCGTTGGTCTGAGATAACGTGCGCGAAGATATCGCCCGCACGCTTTGTGATGTTTGCTTCTCACGCTCCAGCGCGTTCGAGCGTCGACTCAGAACCGATTCGAGCGTCTTGACGCTTTGCAAAGCCGCTCGAAGACGTCTTTCTTCATCCGCGTGCGATTGCTCCAAGCCGTCTTTTGCGCTCACACTGCCAGTCTCGCTATCGCTCGCCGCCAACGCGTCATCAATGGCAATATGCGACTTATCATACGCCTTCATAAGTTCGCGTGAGACCTGCTCGAGCTTTTTCTCCGTTGATTCCTGCTTTATCTTGTTGCGGCTCTCCGCGTTCGCCGCCCAATCGTTCACCGCGTCCTCCTCCGCGGATAATTCGTCCTTGAGTTTTGCCGTAGTCGCGCTTAAATTTTGCCTCAACCTCGGCAAGTCTTCGATCGCTTCCGTGTGCGTGCGCTTCACCATGATTCTAATTTCGTTCAACCTATTCTCCGTCTCGTTCTTATGAGACTGAAAAGACACGGCGAGATATTCCTCGTCCGGTTCGGCGGTGATTGAAGCCTCCGCGTTTGTGTCCTCTCCGAGGTCTTCCCAACCATCTGCTCGGGATATTTTCGGTGTGACACTTTTTTTACGCTCACCGACGAGCACGCTCACCATCCACGCGAGTTCAGCACGGATTTGTTCGAGGGACTCGAGGACAATTTCCGCCTGTTCGATTGTGACCTCAAAAATTGACTCTGTCCAAAGCGGCCACATCGATCTGTTGTACGATTGCGAAGCGAGAAACACGCTCAAATCTGGTGCCATTTCCAACTGTTGATCCATAGTGTTGCGAAGTGTGATGACTTTTGTCGCGAATTCACCTTGAAGAAAGCGAATCTCTTCGCAAAATGATTTCAGTCGCGACTCCAGAATGGCGCGCAACGGTCGCAAAACGATTTGTTTCACGCACGTCAACACTTCATCGCCATGCTCTGTGAGCGCATTCGCGTGCGTCTCAATCGACACCACTTTGGCAAAGATTGAATTCAGCTCACTCGTTTTGAGAATAGATTCGGGTGAGTTCCTGTCATCACTCGAGTGTCGCTCACGCTGCGACTCGTTTTCGACGGGTTCGCCATTCATGTCGGAATCATGAACACTGCTCGCGAGCGATGCATCCTTGAGCATGGATAACTCATCTTTCAAATTTTCAGTCGCGCACATATTTTCGTGCGCGGCCGTCATTTTATCTCGTAGATCTCCCGAGAGTAGACCGACGTACAAGTCATCCACATCCGTCAACGCCGACACGTTTGTAATCGCGGCGGGCAACCGCACGTCGCTCGGACGTCGAAACTTCCCTCGCACGCGCGCCGTAAGTTCGTCTACTTTCGCGGGCGAAAGTTCGTTGCTCAATAACTCGCGAACTCGCGCTAGAAACGCGTCGCACTCCGCCTCATCGCACGCGTCGCCCTCGCCTTCGCTTGCCGGCGCTCGGCGCAAACTCTCGCTGCATCGTTGCAGCAGCTCGATCGCCTCGCCCATCTCCGTGGTCGCTAAAATTGCCTGCGCGTTCCGTTCGAGCAGCGCGACGCACGCCGCAAATAGCGGCGCGCGGTGTCGGTGCCTAAACATCTCATCCCACACCTCCATCGTCGCTCGCGTCGGTAACACGTTGACGAAGAGCGTGAGCAACCACTGCCCGCTCATGATGGCCGCGATGATATCATCCGGCCCCAGCGCCCCCACGTGCAAGCCAACGCTCGGCAAACGCTCGCGCAATATCCTCATAAACACCCTCTGATCGAGTTTCGCCGCCGTCATCCCTTCCGAAAAGTACCCCGGCACGATTTCCCCCACCAGCTGCACCAGGCACCAAAACGCGTCCTCCTCGTCCAATCCCGCCAGCAACAAAAACGCCGCGATCGAGTGCATCGACTGCACGTACCCGATCTCCGGTTCGTGCGACACGAACGCCAGCAGCACTCGCTTCAGCGCGTTCCAATCCTTCGTTCCCGGCTCGCTCAGATCCAACGCGTTTCGAAACGCGCCGCCGACGCGCGGCAAATCCTTATCAATCTGCCCCGACGTCTCCGCGCTGTGCGTCTCCTCGTCCCCTCTCAGATCCACCAGCGCGCGATAGTGCCCCGGGTACGTCTCCCGCATCCCTCGCGCCGCGCTCCGCGCCCACGTCTCGCTTCGCGCCGCGTCGTTCGCGTCTCGCGCGTGCGTTTCGTTCGCCATCGCGCGATTCGATTCGACGCGATTCGACCTCCCTCGTCCCTCGTCCCTCGTCCCTCGCGCGCGATCGACGCGCGCGATCGACGCGCGCGATCGACGCTCGCGCGCGTCCGTCTCGCGCGTCTCGCGCGCGCGCGTCTCGCGCGTCCCGCGCGTCGACCGAACGAATCGACGCGTCCGTCTCTCGGACGTCTCGGACGCGACGATCCGTCTCGGACGCGGAGACGCGCGACGCAGCGACGGCGCGCGCACACCGCGACGCGCGCGCGACGGCGAACGACGACGAACGACGTCCGCGACGCGCGCGCGCGAGACGGCGAACGACGACGCGCGCGAGACGGCGAAAAAAGGCGCGACGCATCGCGAGACGACGGCGAACGACGGTTTGAGTTCTCGGAGGCGAACGAGCGACGCGCGCGATGCTTCGAGCGAGCGCGGCGCGACGAGACGTGCCGACGCCGGTCCTGGGGAGGTTATCGCTCGCGCGCGTGGCGCTGGTGGCGATGCGCGTGGAGCCGGAGGTGACGGAGGCGAGCGCGCGGGAGACGCTGCGGCGGGTGGTGGAATCGACGGTGCGCGCGGAGCTGCGAACGCTGCGAACGGCGTTCGGAGACGCGGCGACGGACGAGGGCGAGGGATGGCGCGATGTGCACGTGTTGGGGATGTCGAGCGAGACGTACGTGTGCGTGACGCCGCGGAAGTACGCGGAGGCGACGAAGATGGTGTGTCGGGCGACGACGAGCGACGAGAAAATTAAAGAGGCAAAGATTCCGGTGCGCGTGACGGAGGTGACGACGTGCGAGGGGAAGGATCAGATGGATGTGTTGCGGAGTTTGGTGCCGACGTTGGTTATGCAGGCGTTCGGAGAGGTGCCGCACTGGCGTGCGTTCGGGCGCACGGAGTACGGGACGCGGTTCATGTACGAAGACTTTTTCCCGTCGGTGCCGGGAGGGATGACGCACGCCTTCGGGGTCGAGATTGAACACGGAATCAAAGTCACCAAGGCGCCGGCGACGCTGGCGCAGGACATCGGTGAAGATTGTGAAATTGAGATTCTGTTTCCAAGCATCAACGCCGTGGCGCTGCGGCTGCAACGATTTGGATCGGTGATCGACGAAATGCGACAACACGGAGTGGCGACGGCGAAAATCAGATCATTCATCGACGGCGCCAAAGTCGTCGAGATCCACGACACGCCGATCATGGCGCAAGCGGCGCCGGAAATCGGCGTTGAAGTCGGTATCGTCGCGATTCGTCGCGAAGTTCCGCGTTCTTGCGGCTTCAAATCGATCGCAGAATTCAGAATCGCCTTCGAGTCGTCGCTCGGAACGTTTGTGCCCAGACACGCTCACACGGATGATTCAGAGGAGGAACTTCTCGCTGATATCTGCGTTCCTGGGTGCGATAAACCTTTCTTATGGCCCGTGTCTTTGCTTCTCAAAAGCACTGGAGGCACCGAATTTCCGGCAAGGCAGTCGCATGTGACGAACGACCACGTGCTGCGATTTCTCGAAGCCGCGCGACGCGTGAACATCGTCGACGCCCATCTTTCCTGGCTCGTCCGACGGAGCACGTTCTTGGCTCGTGAGAGCGCGCCCAAGAGTGGACCTGTCGTCCCAGATCGTGATATCTTCGTCGGCGCCTCGCACAACCGAAGCGGATGGCCCGCGTTTTCTGCCCGAGCTAACGGGATGCCAGATTCGCTCGAGATGTGGGTCGATCCTTGGCCGCCGAATCGTAACGCGTTGCCGGATAGCATCTTCTCGCCACACGATATGGTCCCACCGAACTTTACGTCTACACCACCATCCATTCCACCAACGTTGAAAGCGCCGGGCGAAAGCAGTGATCTATTCATCGGCGAAGATTTCGACGATATCATTGATTGCGCGATGGACTTGTCTCCGTCTCGAATCGTCGCCAACGCGAGAAAGCGCATGCGCGTTGAATCTTCCGGCGACGAAGCGCCTCCAGTGCTCGGGAGCCGCGTGACGCAGGATGGTATTCAAAAGTCACAGTTTTACAGCGTGCCAGGAGCTCCACCGATGAAGAAAAGGACGACGCCGACGGGTCGAGAAAATCTCAAGAATCGAATCGTCGCCGCGTACGGAGTCGACAATACTGAAGTTTCCAAGCGTTTTCTCGATGTCTGTCTGCTGATTGAGGCCGACAAACTTGATCAAATTACCGTCTCTCGGCACCATGCATTGGATGCTGCGGTGATTGACGCCCGAAACTTGATCAAATCTGTTTTGAAAAAGTATGAAGACGACGAAAACGGCAAGAATTTTGTAGAGCGATGTGGCCTTGTGCTGACGCAGATCCCGAAGGGGCGGAAGAAAGTGGAACTCATTGATTTCTTGCGAAGCGCTTTCGATCTAAAGATAAAGACGAAAACAAAGTTATAACAACACGACAAAGGTGATGAAGCGATGATGATTGATGATTGAATATGTAAAAAATATGTATATGAATATGCGCGCCGCTACTGTACTTGAAGAATTTCGTTAAAGATTCCTCAACAACGTTTCGAGTTTAGTCATCGTCTCCTCCGAAAGCGCGGACGATGGGTTAGTGTTAATATACTCTAACTCCTCGCGCATTGTTTCTGTCGCGCGCTTGACCGCCTTGGCGAGCATATCTTCGACTTCTTCCGCAGTCTTATTGTTCGCGAAACCTTTTTGGATGGCAAACAAACCGACGGTTTGCTCGGCGAGCGACGCGACCTCTCCTTGCTTTTGCTTGAGGAAACCACGAATGGCCTCGGAGCGGCTACGAAGCTTGCTTTTTTCTGTTCCAGCGCTACCAAACGTACCCATGTCGTCCGATTGCATCAAATCGAGGCGAAGTTGAAGAAAGTTGAGCGAGCGGAAAGGCCCCGCAGCGCCCGGCGCGCCGATGCGACTCACCGAATCTTTCGCGCTGATGATCCATCCTTTCGCCGGATCGTACGAATCGACAAAAACTTGACCATCAGTGATGGACATGAACTCTTCGACCATCGGTCGCGACTGCACGAACGCGGACTCGGGAAATTCGTCATCCGCCGTGGATACGTGCGCCGCCTTGGCTTTTTCCTCGAGCGCCTTGCGCAGCTTCTCTTGCACGGCGGCAGGCATGGAGTCGAAACCCTTGATCGATTCGACGCTGCTCGGGAGCACAGCGCCACCCGAACCGGCGCCTTCGACCCCAGATTTGAACGTCTTCTTGTACGCCCCCTTCGGATGGTACATGACGCCCATGAGCGTGATGGACCCACCCTTGAGTTCGTCGTTCATTCTAGCAACGCGTTGGAGCGTCATACCTAAGAATCTGCGACGTTCGGCGAGTGAAGCGGAAATCAACATGCCCTCGTACTCTTCCATTTGCTCTTCCGTACCCTCGGCGACGTTCAACTGCGGTGCCATGCGCGCCATATCCTTGGTGAAGTTGACCAAGCCGGTGAAATCGTCGAGCACCAAGAGGACGTCTTCGCCCAAAGCACGCGCGCCCTCCGCGATGGCGAACGCCGTGCACGTGGCCGCGTAGCGCTCGGCCTCGCTCGGTTCATCGTCCACGGTCACGATCGTGGTGTGCGACATCGCCCCGTCTCCCTCTAATCGCTTCGCGACTTCGTCGACGCGAGACGCCTGGGCGCCCAGCGCCGCGTACACGCACCGCACGCCCGTACTCCTTTGCGCCACGATCGATGTCAATCCGAGCTCGGAAAGTCCCGTTCCCGGTTCACCGCTCACCAGCATGCACTGCCCGCGCCCGACCGGGGCCAATAAATCCACAGCCTTGATCCCCGTCACGAGCGGCGTCGTGATCGGCTTTCTTTCCTCCACGCTCGGCGGTTCGCGCATCATCTTCGACGAATCCTCCGTTCCGGTCACCATCGCCGACCCATCCCTCGCCTCCCCGAACGCGTCCACGATCTTCCCTCGCGTCGCCCTCGCGCTCGGTCCCCACACGAACTCCGTCTTGCTCGCCTCCGCCGTCTTCCCCACCGCCCTCGCGCCGTCGCCCGTCCGTCGCCGCTCCCCTCCCTCGCCGCCGTCGAACATCAGCGCGAACGTCTTCGGTTCCCGATGGCTCAGCAGCACCGCCCGTCCGCCATCCGCGAATCGCAGCACCGCTCCCGGCGGCGCCGCGCTTCGCATGCCCTCAAGCGCGACGACGCCGCCCCGCTCCGCCCGCGCGCACGTCCCGCTGAAATTCTTCATCCGATCCTCGTCCTCCACGCTCTCCACCGTCGGCGCCGCGCTCGATCGCGCGTCCTCCGGCACGGGTTTGCCCGCGATTCGCGCCCGCGCCACCGCCTCGGTCCCGCGCGCGCGCCGCGAGACGCCGTCGCCGCGATCGCCCGGTCGGCGGCGCGTCGCCGCGATCGTGTCCGTCGCGTCGCGTCGCGCGGGCGCGGCGCGGCGCGCGACGGCGCGACACGCGCGCGCGAGCGTCATCGCGCGATGCGGCGCGACGGCGAGCATGCCGACGCGCGCGCGGCGTCGCGGTGTGCGGCGGCGCCGGCGCGCGCGCGTCGGCCGCACTCGCGCGCGCGCCGAAGCGCCGCGCCGCGACGACGCGACGACGCGACGACGCGATGGCGAAGAAGAAGGCGTCTCGAACGTCGCCCGCGGTCGAGCGCGCGCCGAAGCGCGCGAGCGACGGCGCGACGGCGACGACGGGCGCGAACTGGGCGGCGCTGAAAAAGCGCATCAACGCCGGCGCGTCGAGCGCGGCCAAGGCGGCGGCCGCGGCGCGACGCGCGCTGGAGGACGTCGACGATGCGACGCGAACGCGCGACGGCGGGCGCGACGCGAGCGCGACGCCGAGGGCGACGGGACGGAACACGGCGGTGACGGCGGTGCTGGCGCTGGACTGCGAGATGGTCGGCGTCGGCGCGGACGGGAAGCGGTCGATCCTCGCGCGAGCGTCCATCGTGAACGAGGATGGGAACGTGATCATGGACGCGCACGTGCTGCCGACGGAGCGGGTGACGGATTACAGGACGGCGGTGTCGGGGGTGCGAGCGAAGGATTTGACGGCGGCGAACGGCGCGGTGGCGTTTAAAAAGGTGCAGGCGCAGATGAGCGAACTGCTGAGGGGACGGATATTGGTGGGGCACTCCTTGAAGAATGATATGCGGGTGCTGATGCTGGATCATCCGAAGCGAGACACGCGGGACACGAGTTTGTATCATCCGCTGACGAGGCCGTTGCGGCCGGAGGAGCGGTGCGTTCCGGGCGCGCCTCGCGGTCGCGGATGTCGCGCCCTGCGCGATCTCGCGCGGCAGCATTTAGGGTTAGAGATTCAAAAGGGCGAGCACTCCTCCGTGGACGACGCGCGGGCGACGTTGGCGCTGTATAAAAAGTTTGCCAAGCAGTGGGAGAGCGCGCTGCGCCGCGCCGACGGTAGAGACAAATTCAAAAAGCGTCGCGTCGACTAGCGTCGATTCGTTCGATTCGCGTTTAATCGTCGTTTAATCGCACGTTTGTATCACCGAATCGCCCGCGCTTCGCCGCCGCGTCGATGAGGCGAGTCGTCCCGCCGCGCCTCGCCTCGGCCCGCGACTCAAAGTCGTTGCCAGCCTCGGATCGTCACATCGAACCGCACCCCGCCCGCGCGCGCGCATCTCGCGCGCGCGACGCGACGCGAAACGATGGCGACCGCCGTGCTGTCGTCCATGGACGTCGACGCGCGACCGCAAACGGGTCTGCGCGCGTATTACGACGCGAAAATCGAAGAGTTGGAGGTTCGCCTGCGCGACAAGACGCAGAATCTTCGACGCTTAGAGGCGCAGAGAAATGAATTGAACGGACGAGGTGCGCGGAGCGCGCGTGAGAAGGGCGTCGTCGTCGTCGATCGCGCGAGCGCGGTGCGCGAACGGACGCGAAAGCGTGATGAGAGGAACGATCGAGGCGAGATCGCGAACGCCGCGCGAACGACGAGCGAAGACTGACTTTGAATTTCGTTCGGTTTACCGCGCGCGCGCAGTTCGATCGCTTCGCGAGGAATTGCACATGTTGCAGGAACCCGGATCGTACGTCGGGGAGGTGGTGAAGGTGATGGGGAAGAAGAAAGTGTTGGTCAAGGTGAGCGGACGACTCGCCCGCGCGGCGCGCCGAGCGCGCGGAGACGGCGAGAGAGGAAAGAATACTGACAGTTTGTGTTTCGCGCGCAGGTGCACCCGGAGGGAAAATACGTGTGTGATATGGACAAGAGCATCGATGTGACGAAACTGACGGCGGGGACTCGGGTGGCGTTGAGGAACGATTCGTACACGCTGCACGTGATCCTTCCGTCGAACATCGACCCGCTCGTGTCGCTCATGAAGGTTGAAAAGGTTCCCGATTCCACGTTCGATATGATTGGTGGATTGGATCAGCAAGTGAAGGAGATCAAGGAAGTCGTGGAGTTACCGATCAAGCACCCAGAGCTTTTCGACGCGCTCGGGATCGCGCAACCGAAGGGGGTCATCCTTTACGGTCCCCCGGGTACCGGGAAGACGCTCTTGGCTCGTGCCGTTGCGCACCACACCGATTGCTGCTTCATTCGCGTGTCTGGTTCGGAATTAGTTCAAAAGTACATAGGAGAAGGGGCGCGGATGGTTCGTGAACTGTTCGTCATGGCTCGCGAGCACGCGCCGAGCATCTTGTTCATGGATGAAGTAGATTCTATCGGTAGCGCTCGCGACGGAGGCGGCGGAGGTGGAGGCGACAGCGAAGTGCAGCGTACGATGCTTGAACTGCTCAACCAGCTCGACGGTTTCGAGGCGACGAACAAGATTAAGGTGATCATGGCCACGAACCGCCTCGATATCCTCGATCAGGCGCTTCTTCGTCCGGGCCGCATCGATCGTAAAATCGAGTTCCCCAATCCATCTGAAGACAGCCGCGTCGATATTCTCAAGATTCATAGCCGCAAGATGAACCTCGTTCGCGGGATCGATCTTAAGAAGATCGCGAGCAAGATGGGTGGGGCTTCCGGGGCAGAATCCAAGGCGGTGTGCACCGAGGCCGGAATGTTCGCGCTTCGCGAACGTCGCGTCCACGTCACGCAAGAAGACTTTGAAATGGCCGTATCCAAGGCGATGCAAAAGGATAGCGAAAAGAACATTTCCGTGAAAAAGCTCTTTTCGTAAAGATTTACGTACTTAGCGATTGTAAGACGAGAGAAACGTCGAGTGTTAAAAATTTATAACAACTTTTTTAAGCGATGGACGTCTGATAGGCTTCCCAACCAGCCGCGCGGTACTCCTTCGCGGCGGCGGCAGGGTCGGATGCCTTGTAAATGCCGCGACCGACGATGATAACATCGCTTCCGTTTTCCACGATAACATTATGCGGGGTGTTGTACTGCTGGCCCATGGCGTCGCCGCCCACCTGAAGTTGCACTCCCGGAGTCATGTTGATGAGACCCTTGCTCCACTCCGCCTTCCACGCCTTCGGGTTGGTGGAGATGAAACCCATGACAAAGTCGGGGTGTTGGGCAGCCATGCCGATCGCGGCTTCGGTGTACTCACCCTTGGCCATCGTGCCCTTGGAGCTCATCTCCGCGAGAAGGAGCAAACCGCGACCCTTGGAAAGACCGACGGACTTCAAGCCGTCGATGATGCCGCTCCCCGGGACGATGTGCGCGTTCGTGATGTGACTCCAGTCCGCAATCTTGTGCACACCGCTGCTGTACTGCCCGACCACGGTGTTACCGATGTCGGCAAACTTGCGATCTTCGAAAATCATAAAGTTGTGCTTTTCCGCGATGGCCATCAGTTGGGCGCCGAAGGACTCGGTGAAGTCAGGGTAGAGGTCGCAGTGCGTCTTGAGCATGCAGATTTCCGGACCGAGAATTTCAGCCATCTCCAAAAGTTCCTTCGCCGTGTCCACGTCGGCGGCGACGCACAAGTTGGTCTTCTTCGTCTCCATCAACTTGAACAACTGCTTGGCGCACGCGTTATCGGTGAGCTCAGAGCGAGCCGTGTAAGACATTCGCGTCGGTTTCTTGACTTCGGCGCCGGCGACGGGCATGGTTTGATTCGCCGCGATGAAATCCTTTACGTTCTGCACGAGTTCGGAGCTGCGAAAGAAATTAAAACAAAACAGTCAGTCATCCGTCGCAACGAGAAATCACCCGCCGGCGCGGCGGCACTCGCGTGTCGGTGCATATCCACCTCGACGACTCATAGAAGAGAACCGTCGAGGGAAAGGGTTACGGAGCTACCGGAATTCAATATTGCGTGCATGAAAATTCGAAAACGCGTGTGATTTCGCGCAGACGAGAAGACTGAAGCACGCCCGCGCTAGCGAACGTTTCGACGCGCTCGCGCACCTCATTTTACCGGCCGCTTCCAACGTCTTCAAGACGCGAGATAACGGCAAGACGGAGTGCAAGCGAAGCCCGTGCGAGGCTAAGCGCGCCTCCCCTCCCTGTTCACGATCGATCAACACCACAACGTCCTTCACCTTCAGCCCCACGCTCTCGAGCGGTTCCACCGTCTCCATCACCGACGCCCCGCTCGTGACCAAATCCTCCACGCACAGGCACGTTTGTCCCGCCTCAAACGCCCCCTCGATCTGTTTCTTCGTCCCATACGCCTTCACTTCTTTCCGTCGCATCAACATCGGGCAATCATGCGCCAACGACATGCACGTCGCGATCGGCAGCGCCGTATACGGCACCCCGCACATGTTATCAAACGTCGCCCCGTTCGCCTTCAGCGTCTCCCACATGCACTCCGCCACCGCCGTCAGCACGTCCGGGTAGCTCACGATCACGCGAAGATCGACGTATATCGGCGACATGATCCCAGATTTCAGTTTAAACTCCCCAAACTTCACCGCTTCGATCTCGTGCAGCCGCATGACGAGCGCTGCGCATCGGTTTGAAATCGCCGTCGCCCGTCAGTCATCCCATCGTCGTCCGTCGTCCGCGTCGCTTCGTCCGCGCGTTCGGTCCACTCGCGCATCGCGCGCGACGTCGCGCGCACCGTCGATCTTGGCGTCCATGGCGACCTCGTCGCGTCGTCGCGCGGCGCGATGTGGCGCGGCGTCGCGCCGTCGCCGTGTGCGCCTCCATTGATGGCGTTAAAACCACGCTTCGTACGCGCGCGTCCTCGCACGATGGATCGTTTTAAAGCCATCACGCGGCGTCGCGCGCGCGCCACAACCCTCGCGGCGCGCGACGTCGCGCGCGTCGGCACCACACGACGCACGCCCGCGCGCGCCGCGACGCGAATCATGTTCGCCACGCACACGTCCCAAATTTCTGCGCTTCGCGCCGCGCCCGCGAAGACGCGCGCGACGGTGCGTCGCGAAGAACGCGCGACGACGCGAGGCGACGACGAAACCCTGAATGACGTCGCGACGCGAACGCGCTCGGAGGGGCGCGCGACGCGCGCGATGGGGCGCGAACGCGCGATGAATGACTGACGCAATTTTTATTCGATGTGGTTTTCGATCGACGCAGACGAAGGCTCGCGCGGCGACGGCGCAAGCGGTGCGTGAGACGATGCGACGTGACCCTGATTTCGCGATGGGGGCGACGACGCGCGCGAGGCCTCGCGCGTGTGAACGGCGGCGCGCGCGCGTCGCGCGCCGGTGGTGCGCGCGTGGATTTATTCTAAACCGTTCGGTTCGCGGTCTGCGCGCGAACGCGCGATGGCGCGGGCGAGGAGGCGCAGGCGATGATGGGTGGGACAAAGGATGGTGACTGACTGAGCGTTCGCGTATGACAGGCCGCGGTGCAAGCGTCCAAGATTCGCATTCGCCTTCGATCTTTCGAGACGAACCACATGCAGAGCGCGTGTGATAAGATTCTTGAGGCGGCGAAGGCGACGGAGGCGCGCGTCTCCGGACCGGTGCCGCTCCCGACGAAGCGCCGCATCTTTTGCGTGTTGCGCTCGCCGCACGTGAACAAGGACAGCCGGGAACACTTTGAGACGCGCACGCACCACCGATTGATTGATGTTCATCAGCCGACGGCGCAAACTATTGATGCGCTCATGGCGCTTGAGCTTCCGTCCGGGGTTGACGTGGAAATCAAGCTCTAGACGCGAGACGATTATTTCATTTTCAGGATAGGGCGAGGTGTCGCGACGCGAGGGAAGTCGTCGCGGCGGAGTGTTTAGAGGGAGTGCGGCGGCGCCGTGCTTTGTAATCCAGACTAGTCTGCATTAACAAACAATCATAAATAAATCCCGCGCTCTCGCGACGCGGGATTCATCGCTAAATTAGCTAGAGCGCGACGGATTCGCGATCAAAAGTCGTCGTCGTCGAATTCGCCGCTCGTCACCATGTCGTGGTCGCCGTCCATTTGCGCGTCGTGATGATCGCGCTCGGCGCCCTCGTAGGGCGTTTTCGCCTCCTCCACGATGGCGAGGATCTCTTCTATGGACATCGTGCTCGTCGGGCTGGCGTTCGTGGGATTCGCCGCGATCGCGTCGTCGACGAGTTCGATCGGCAAATCGATGAGAAACCAAGGATGGGCTTTGATTCCAGCGATGTCGATGCGCTTCGCGGCGTCCACGACAAAAATACGCTGAATCAAGTCCAAACACCCCGCGCTGAGCTCGACTCCGGGAGGAATGGCGTAATCGCAGCTCCGAATCTTTAAAATCGTGCTTCGGAAATCTCGCGGTTTGCGTCGATCCTCAAACGGGTACTTACCGCACAGCATCACGAACAGCGTCACCCCGCACGACCAAACGTCCGCAGTCTTACCATCGTACGGTTTCCGTTCCAACACTTCCGGGGCGATGTACGCCGGCGTCCCCACCGTGCTCTTCGGATCGCTATCGATGAACGCGTTCTTCGAGTATCCGAAATCGCAAATTTTCAACCGCGGCACCGCGTCGCCGTCCAGCAGCGTGTTCTCCAATTTCAAGTCCCTGTGCGCCACGCCCTTGGCGTGACAGTGCGCCACCCCCGAAATCAACTGCTGAAAGAAGTACCTCGCCTCCGCCTCGCAGAATTTCCCCTTTTTCAAAATCCTATCGAACAGCTCCCCCCCGCTCGCGTACTCCATCGCGATGGCCAGATGCGTCTTCGTCAGCACCACCTCGATGAATCGCACCACGTTCCCGTGCGTCAGCAGCCTGTGGTTCACCAGCTCCCGCTTCACGTTCTCGTCGATCCTCGCCCCTCGCTCGATGTACTTTATCGCCACCAGCTCGTTCGTCCGCTTGCTTCGCATCAGTTTCGCCGTGCCAAAGTTTCCGCATCCGAGCACGCGCGCGCGCGACGACGGTCCATCGGGCGGCGCGTACAGATCGCTCAGCTCTCGCGCGAGCGCGCGGTGCGCCATCGCGCGATCCGCGCGCGCCGTCCTCTGTCGCCGCGCCGCCGCGCGCGCACGCGCGCGCGCCACCGCGCGCCCGTAACAAAACACACGGACCGCGAACCGCCGCGCCGTGAACCCGCGCCCTCGCATCGTATGCGCAAACAGTCACGCGTCGACGCGTGTTCTCGACATAAATCGTTCCCCCGTCCGAACGCATATACGGACGCGCGCGAGCGGTATCATCGGCGTCGAAGGTTCGCGCCGTCGCGCGAAGGTTCGCGCGGCGTCGGCGCCGAACGCGCGACGCGCGCGGGTCAACGCGCCGCACACGTCGACGACACCGCGCGTCGACGCGACCGCGAGGAAGCGTCGAAGCGCATAGAAACGCGACTCGCGAGACGCGCGCGACGGGCGAGAGCGAACGAGCGACGACGCGCGGCGCGAGAATCGCGGGATCTGCGGCGCGATTGGCGATCGAATCGGATCGAATCTCGAGCGACGACGCACGGCGCGACGATGGCGGGATGCGCGAAGATGACGGTGGCGGTGCTGAAGGAGGAACTGAAGAAGCGCGGATTGGACGCGACGGGGCTGAAGGCGGCGCTCGTGGCGCGATTGGAGGAAGCGATGGCGGGCGAGGACGACGGGGCGGCGGCTGAGGCGGCGGCGCCGGAGGAGGAAGAGGCGAAGGAAGAGCCGAAGGAAGAGGCTGGGGAGGAAGAGGACGTGCGAGCGAAGGCGGAAGAAATGGCGGAGAAGGCTATGGCGGAGCACGCGGCGAGCGAGAAGAAACGCGAGCGATCTCCCGAACAAGACGACGCGCCTCCGGAGGCGAAGAGCGCGAAGTCGGACGGCGAACACGCCGCGGCGCCGAGCTCGGCGCAGGGTGGCCTGACCAAGGATGGGCAAAATCTCGCCACGTATGAGATGCCGGACGGTCAAGTGCGCAAGGACGTGCCGACGCAAGGCAACGAAGGGCGCATCATCGGTCGCGGCGGCTCAAAGATTCGTGAATTACAAGACATGTTCCGAACGCGCATCACCATGAACCGACCGGCGGGTTTGGCTGAAGTTGTCGGTATGTTGGATCACGTGAACGATTGCTGCGACGAAATCACTCGTATTGTCGAGGACGGTAACGTCCGCGAAGCTGCCGAGCGCGCGGGTCAGCCCGTCCCGGGCGGCGCCTATAGCTCGTACGGTGGCGGCGGCTACGGCGGCGGCGGCGGCGGCTTCGGCGGCGGCGGCGGCGGCTTCGGCGGTGGCGGCGGCGGCGGCGGCGGCGGTCCTTTCAGCGGCCATATGGAACGCGTCCCGTGCGAAGGTCAAGAGGGGCGCATCATCGGCCGCGGCGGGGAAAATATTCGTCGCGTCGAGTCCCAAACCGGCACTCGCATCAAGATGAACCGCGTCGACAACGTCGCCGAAGTGTACGGTACCCCGGCGCAGTGCACCGAAGCCGTGCGCATGATCCAAGAGTACATTCACACCGCGCCGAACCGCGGTGGTGGTGGCTTTGGCGGCGGCGGGTTTGGTCAACAAGGCGGCTACGGCGGCGGGTACCAGCAGCAAGGCTTCGGCCAGCAAGCCGGCTACGGCGGCGGATACCAGCAGCAAGCCGGCTACGGCCAACCGGCGTACGGCGCCCCGGCGGGCGGTGCGCCGCTCCCGCACGGCTGGGAGGAAGTCAACCCGGGTAACGGTGGGCCAGTGTATTATTGGGACACGGTTTCGAACACAACGACCTACACTCGCCCGACGTGAAGCGTTTACCAGCCCAGCCAGCCAACCGGTAGTTGCGACTTAGACACGGCGGTTTCTACACAAAGGAATCATCTTACGTTCTTCGTGCCTACACAAAACAATCTTACAGTCGTACCGAATCATCGTTGAAGCGATGTGAAGCGATCGCATTAATAAAACTCAATCACTCTCGAGCACGTTCTCAAACTCTCGCGGCATCACGGTGCCGTTTCGACCCTTAAATTTCCCTAAAACTCCTCGCTTGCCGCCCGCCACGCTCTCCAACATTTCGCCGCTTCCAGTCGCGTCGACCCAAAACGCGCCCTCCACGAGTTTGTGCGGACTCCACTCGAAACCCGCGCGCTCGCCCACGGATTTCGTCGCCGTGACAAACTCTTCACGAGTCGGTCTCGGCTCACCCGTTCCTCGCTTCGTCGCGCTGAGAACGACGTTCACCGGCGACTCCATGACGGGAAAGCTACACACCGGTCCGATCCACCGCTCGAGTCGCCGAGCAAAGTCCCGCACCGCCTCTCGGGCCGGTGACCCTCGTACACCGTTAAACATATTCAACACTAAGCTACCATCCGATTTGAGCGCCTCGCCGCACGTCTGAAGAAACGCGTCTTCGCTGAGATGACTCGGAATCTCGCCCGCGCCGTCGAACGCGTCGACGAAGACGATATCCAAACCATCGCGCCGACGCAAAACGCTCGCGCAATCCCCCAACACCACTCGCATCATCGACGTTCCTTCACGGCTTCCACTCTCGCTCTCGCGCGCGTCCACGAACCCCACCTTCAAGTGCTCCCTCGCCACGTCCGCGACCAAAGGATCGATCTCGCACACCTCGACGTCGCACGCCGCGAATTTCTTCTTCGCGAACGCCGGCGCCGCCCCCGATCCCAAGCCGACGTAAAACAGCCTTCCATTCGCGGTCACTAAATCCAGTCCCTTGCGCGCGCACAGCCCGATCGACGCCGCCGTCATCACGCGCAGGTATTCGTACGGCAGCGCGTCGGCGTCGGCGCCCGCGTCGCCGACGTACGTCAGCCCTTGTTCCACCTCGTTGAACCGCAGCGAGCGCCAGGGTCCGAACGCCGCGACGCGCACGTTCCCGTTCATCGCGCTCGCGCGCTCGAGCACCGTGCGCTCGTCGCGCGGGTCCCATTCCAAGTACGCGCGCTCCGACCTCGCAAAGTCCCCGCTCCATCGATTCAGCGCGCGTTCGGCGCGATCGAGGTCGATCCATCGCGCGCGCGCGCGCGCGGACGCGCGACGACGTCCGCGCGATGGATCTCGCGCGTCGACGACGCGAACGAACGCGCGGCGCGCGCGCGGAAGCGCCGAGAGCGCGCGCATGGATGTGTCGAATTAACGGCATTAATGCGCGCGGCGTTCGCGCGACGCGCGGCGCTCCGCGTCGTCGCCGCGCGCGGTCGAGGGCGCGAACGAATCGCGTCGCGCGCGTCGACGCGCGCGATGGCGCTCGAGGGCGCGTCGGGGACGAGCGACGGCGCGGTGAAGTCGAACGCCGGTGATTTCGCGACCGACGACGGCGCGACGGATTGGGACGCGATGTGGTCGCGCGGCATCGAGCGCGGGCATGCGTTCGATTGCAGTCGAACCGAACCCGCGTTTGAGCGGTTTTTGAGCGCGCGCGCGGCGACGGGACGGGGCGCGAGCGCGCTCGTGCCGGGCTGCGGGCGCGGGTACGCGCTCGCGTCGCTCGCGCGCGCGGGATACGAGGTTTGCGTTGGTCTGGAGATCTCGAACACGGCGCGCGCGAGCGCGTTGGAACACCTGAAGACGGAGGACGTGCCGTCGACGGCGGTGGTGGAGGTGATGGTGGAGGATTTCTTCGCGTTCGCGCCCGAGGAAAAATTTGATTTGTGCTACGACTGCACGTTTTTGTGCGCCATCGATCCGCGGCGACGCGAGGAATGGGCGCGCGTGTACGCCAATTGCGTGAAACCCGGTGGTATTTTGGTGTCCGTGGTGTTTCCGTGTGGGGATTTCGAGGGTGGTCCGCCGTACGCTTTGACGCCGGAAATCGTGCGCGACTTGCTCGCGCCCGTCGGTTTCGAAGAAGTGTCGCTGGAAGAAACGCCCGCGGAGCTCTACGCGCGAGGACGCTTGGAATATTTACACGTTTTTAAGCGAAGTGCGTAGCGTAGCGTAGTCGCTTAAAAGTAATTGACCCTGAAGCCGACGCCGACGCGTCGCCGAGACGAGAACGAGACCACGAGAAAACCTCGTTACTTCACGACGCTTCTTCAGCATGTTCTCATCGCGCGCTCTACGCATCATCGGATTACTTCTTTTCGCCATCGCCGTCGCGCCCGTCGACGCCGTGGTTTACTACGGTGCGTTTCGTCTCGACCGTCGCGCCGCGCGAGATACTAACAGACAGTTTTCTTCGGGTGCCCACAGGTGGCTACACGTACGGCGAAGACGGCTTTCAAACGTACGGCGGGGCCGCCGTCGTGCGTCCCGGCATTCGTCCACGTCGTTACCGCTACGGACGCAAGCTTTTACAACAAGACAAGAAGTGCAAGACGATGCTCGACGTCGTCGAAAGCCTCCCGCAACTGAGCTCGCTCAAAGAAGCCATCAAAGATTTACCGAAAATCCGCGACGCCCTGAACAACTCGACTGCCCAGGACACGTTTTTCGCACCATCGAACGAGGCCATCGCATCGTTGACGCGATGGGGCGGGTTCGATGATTTCAAACGCGGGCTCGAGGGCATGTTTTCGTCCGACGAGATCAAAGCTCTGGTCGTCGCGTATCACGCGATTCCGGATCAAAAGTTGAATTGGGGTCAACTTCGCGCCAAGGCGGCAAAGGGTGAGTTCTTACCCACCGCTCTTTCGAAGATTTTCCCTGATTCCAGCGCCGCGCTGGAGGTGAGCTGGTGGAAAGGGGACATCTTTCTCAAGGGCGTCGGCTCCGAGGCTAAAATCTCCGCCGCCGACATCCCCGCGTGCGGATCCATCGTGCACGTGATCGACGGCGTCTTGCTCCCTCTCGATGGCGACGGTGAACTCTCTGACGAACAAAAAGCCCGCATCGAAGCCGCGCGAATAGCTTTGGGCGGCAAAGATGAAGAACCGGGCGACGCGCCCGCGCCCGCGCCCGACGCAGCGCCCGCGCCCGCGCCCGCGGAAGTCTTTCCAGACGACATCGAAGAGCTCGACGTGGACTACCCCATGGAAGACCAGTACGGTGAGGCACCCGCGCCCGCACCCGCGCCCTAGGGACCGACTCAAGACTCAAGACTCAAGACTCAAGACTCGAGACGATTTTACGACGACTTTTACCGCGAGCGCGCGACGACGCCGCTCTCTGAATGACACAAACTCTACCGTTTACCCAATCACAAACTAAAAGACTACGTCACGGCGAACCCGGCGGCGGCGGCGGCACGTCCACGGCGCCCATCGGCGCGAATCCGATCCCCGACGGCGGCGGCGGCACGTCCACGGC
>MDSX01067785.1_pt1 | contig 20691 bp, 33 predicted proteins | sample 811141 | NCBI WGS metagenome assembly MDSX01 (sample SAMN05326642, study PRJNA326480) | marine metagenome | isolation source: seawater | place: Atlantic Ocean: South East | collected 2010 | reverse complement strand
TGATATGATAAAAATTCATACTGATACAGATGATGGTTGTGATTAAGTGAGTAAAAAATATTATACAATAGCATTACAGTATGATATTAGTGGCGACCCATGTGACCCACCACATCATATTGAAGATAGAATGGTTATGTTAATGCAAATTATGCATGAAGTTGGATTTGGTATGGATGTTTCTTACGGTTATGCTGATAAGAAGATAATGACAACAATAGAAGAAGGTGGCAAAAAATGAAAAATAAATCAAGACAAACTAAGTTAGATGAACATGGAATTAAAACAGAAAAGACAAGACAAACTAGATTAACAGAGTTTGGAATAGTATTATTATTCCTCTCTGCTTCTCTAGCAGGTTGTGCAGAAGTTATACCCGACCCACCTTCAGAGTATGATAGTATTAGTGGGTCTTTCGATACTTATGATAACAAAACTATACCTGTAGTTGCTATTGGAAACAATACGACACTTCTAGAGATTATTAGCGTTACATACAATATGACTAACTCTAATAATGATAGTTTTAAAATCAATGGATATGTATTTCAAGAAGGTACTGATTTCGTTTTTAATAAAGGTCATGCTTTAGATATTGGTAAAGTGTATTTACATTTTGCTTATGTTGAGAATGCCTCATATACATATGAAGTATATTATTCTGAAAGGATTGTATGAGTATGAAGAAAGCAGTAACAATTAGGTTTCCTGCTCCATTACCTGCTGAAATTACTTGTCCTATTTGTGAAGGTAATAAATGTAAAGTATGTCACATGACAGGTAAAATTAAAATTACAGTAGATGCAAAAGTTCCAATTCAAAGAAGTTTAATTGTACAATATGTTGCTGAGAATGTAAAAGATGTTGCATATGAATTAAGTAGACAATATGGGCTATCACAAGAAATAGAAACTGAAGATATGTTTACTGTAGGAAATGCCACTTACGAACTAGTAAAAATTAGTAGTTTAGGTGGAGTGGTTTGGATAGCAAATAGAGTAGATGAGTTAGAATCACCTCGCTACTTTAAATCAATTAGTGATTTACAAAATTTTAGGAGTGTATCAAATGAACAATGATGATTTTAAAACGATAATAAGAATACCAAGAGATGATAGTTCAGAACTAATATTGAAGACAGGAGTATATTGGAAAATACCTGTAGCAGATATTAGATGGTATAGTAACGGTAATCCAACTAAAAAAGGAATACGTGTTAATATGGATGAATTAAAACAACTAACAACTGCATTGAATACAATGTTAGGTGATTTAGATGAATCTAATTAGTTTTGCAAGAATGTGTCAAGCAGTAGAAAATAAAACATCTTCTGATGATGTTGCAACTGTTATTAATAAGGCATTAAAAAGTTCTTCTAACAAAGATTTGTTAATTAAGATTCTATGTGAATATTATCCAACAAACAGTATTGGTATAAAAAGAGCATATAGTTGGATTGCTAATGCTTTTGGTATTTTTGAAGAAGAAATAAAATCTGCTGAATATTCATGGTTAGATTTGTCAGAAGCAATGGGTCAATTTGTAGGGCATGATAGAGAAGATAGTGATATATCTTTGAACACATTATACACTTTATTAACTTTAGATTGTTCTACTATAGATGGTTCTTCGTATACTTTATTTAAAGAACATATTACTCAAATGTCAGGTTTAGAAGTAAAGTGGTTTCTAAGATATTGGTTAAGAATGCCTAGAAATGGTATTACTGAATTAGTAGTTAGTAAAGCCTTAATTAAATATTATAATGAACCTAAGATTTCTACTTATGTGAAATATAATCAATTAGATTCTATATGTGTATATTTAGATAGTGGAAAGATACCTCCGATAACATCAGAGTATGCTTTATTCGTAAAGCCAATGTTAGCAACGAATTGGAATACTAATAATAGTCTTCCTAATAGATATGTATTAGACATTAAGTATGATGGTAATAGATATCAAATACATAAGAACAGTAATAAGGTTTTAATTTTTAATAGAAAGGGTAAAGTTGTTACAGAACAGTTTTCTGATATTGCTAAAATAGTGGAAACCTTTGATGGTAATTTTATATTGGATAGTGAAATATATCCTGTTGATTCTAATGGTCTTCCTGCTAATCATAAATTATTAGCAAAGAGGGTTCATTCTAATGATAAACAAAAGGCTATCATGGAATGTCCTGTTAAATTAGCGATATTTGATATTATGATGTTTATGGATGAATCTTTGATAGAAAAATCATATGAAACAAGACTAACTCATCTTAAAGGTATACCAACACAATATCTTTCTTATATGTATAATAGAGATTACAATGGAGTTATTTCTGATGTCTCCTTTGAGTCTGCTTACAATGATGCAATTAATGAAGGATATGAAGGTATTATGATAAAAGATTTGGATGCTAAATATGATGTGGGTAGAAGAAGTAGTAACTTACTAAAACATAAACCACCTAGAATAGAATTAGATGTTGTTATAACATCGGCATCTTATGGTGAAGGAAAATTAAGTGATGTCTTTGGTTCTTTTGGGATATCTGTTTTAGAAGATGGAGCATATACATCTATAGGTTCTGTTGGTACAGGTTTTTCTGATATACAAAGAAGATTATTAACAACTGAATTAAAAAGGATAGTTGACAAATATGATAATAGTGTATTTCACTTTTTACCTAGAAAAGTAATACAAGTTTCTGCTGATATGATTCAAGTAGATAATGAAGGAAAATATGCATTAAGATTTCCGAGATTAATACGTCTTAGAGATGATAAATATGCAAAGGATATTAATACAATTAATGACCTAAGAAATATGGCCTTTTGATAAAGATTATATCCATGCTTCTCTACAGATTAAGCGTATGGTTTCGGGTTTAAAAAGTCTAAAGTTCGTTTTCTTTTATTAGTGTGTATCCTTCCCAAACGGTGTCATGCCCGTAGACTTTTCCATACACACTTTTTTGGAGTAATATATAACTACCACCTTGCACACGGAGATACGTGTTTAGTCGAGAAGAACTCGCAGGAATTTTTCTCAGTATACCTACGGCTGAAGTTTCAGTTGTTAAGGCAAACAATATGTCTACGGGATATAGAGTGAGACTAAGAATATGTATCAGAGGTAAATTAGATTACTTACAGGCTATACAACGTAGTTTACTACAAAGTCAAATAGAATGTGTAATAAAAGAAAAAGAAAACAAACAAAGAGCAAAACCAATATTAATTATTTCAGATAAAAAAAGTATGGAGAGAGTACTTGCATTAGTACCACACAAACCATCTAATGTTAATTGGCATATATTTGATGAAATATTTGTTTTGTATATGTGGCAAAGACATTTGACACAAGAAGGTCTAGATGAAATACTAGAACTCAAAGGAGTTCTTTGAATGTTGTGTGCTAGATGTGGGCTACACAAGATTAAGATTAATTCTTCTATAGGTATATGCTCAGTATGTCAAATTAATCTAATGGTAGAAGATGTACCAAATATTGTTCAAGATAGTGAAATAATAGATTGGTATGTACTTAAAGCAATAGAACAAGGTTGTAGATATTGTTCTTCACATCAGTTTGGAATTAAAGCGGGCATCAATTATGAAAATGAACTTAAGTGGTATATACTAAAGATAGATTGTGCTGAATGTAATAATAAATATGAGGAAATAGTGGAAGTGAGAACAAATGAGTCTAAAACAGATGCAATTAAAAAGGGCAATAATTATAGTAGGCAAAACTGATACTGAAAAGAAAAAGAAACTATTAGAGTTTGTATCAGAAGGATATATATTCAAATACGCCAATGAATATGACATTGAAGACAATTATAGTATTCCTATAGATACGGGTATTGTAATTGATGACTGTCACTACAAGGCTAATGTAGAACTAATAAGAAAAACAATATTAGAATATAGAGGACAAGTAGTATTAATGGCTGATAATCAAAAAGATGTATCTAAGAAAATATTCAATCTTTGTAAACTTAAAAGGGCTACAAAGAAAGATACGTCTTTACATGAAATAGCACCTAGAGCAAGACCTCCATATAATTATGATATAGATACATTTAGTTTAGTAAGAGAATATCTTACTTCTACAAACAGAGAAGATATTCGTACTACATTGAATATTAGTAAGCCTCCTGATGTACAGTTATTATCGTGGTTAGCACCAAACCTACACCCTAACAAATTATCTTTTGTTGATTTTCATGTAGGAAGAAAATGGAGTACAGAATACTTTTATGATTTATTGGCATATGCTCATGATGGTAGAATGAATAGAAAAATGCAAATGCCAAAGAGGAGAGCATATTCCCAAATACCAAAAATATGCAGAAAGTTAAAACTCAAACCATCAGAAGTACATCTTCTGAAGGATTTATTAAAAGATGAAGCATTCAAAGAATATGCTAAATCAAAATTAGACAATGCCGAATGTCGAATATTAAAATTAGGCGAAAAGAAAAGAAAGAAGAAGACTGATGTGATTATACCACAGTCTTCATTAGAACAATGGTGATAAAAAATGTTATGGACAGAAAAATACAGACCAAGTAAATTAAATGATTTGATAGGACAACCGAATTTTGTAATAGATGCAGAACATTGGATTACAAATAAAGAAATGCCTAATTTACTATTGTATGGTATAGCCGGAGTTGGAAAAACTACTGCGGGTATCGTGTTAGCAAATCAACTATTAGGAGATGATAAGTCTACAAACTTTTTTGAGATAAATGCTTCTGATGATAGAAAATTAGAAACAGTGAGAACTAGAATCAAGGATATTGCTTCTACTAGTAAAGTAGGTGATGTACCATTTAAGATTGTATTATTAGATGAAATGGATGGTATGACTAAGGATGCTCAAAACGCCCTAAAAAGAATCATGGAAAGATATGCAAGTAATTGTAGATTTATTATAACTTGTAATGATAGACACAAGATAATCTATCCCTTGATTTCAAGGTGTGCTAACTATTGTTTTAGAAGAATAAACAATGCAGAAATGTATACTTTATTTTCTAATATTTTAGCCAAAGAATCTGTACTGGATTATCAGTATTCGCAGACTGAACTCGAAACATTCATAGAGTCCTTACATGGAGATGTAAGAAGGGGTCTCACTGAGTTACAAGCGGCTTATTCAAGTCAAACACCCTTGAGAAACCAAATAGATAAGAATCTGTCACCTTATACAGAAATATTAAAATTAGTAAATAATAATGATTATCAAAATGCTTTAGATGGGGTTCACAACTTGTTATATGATTCAGTAGATATGAAAACTGTATGTATTAATTTACATGATACTATCATAAAAACAGAGTTAGCAAATACTCAGAAATTTAAACTTTTGAGAGTAGTTGGTGAAGCAGAATGGAGAAGTAGTAACAGTACGCCAAAGGTATTGGCTTCATGGATGATAGGACAGATGATGTAATGATTGAGATTTTTTTAGCGTTCTTTGCTTTACGGTTTTTAATTAAACTGTTTGATAGAAGACCTAAGAGAAAGTGGTAATTACTATAAACACTTTAAACTATATTAGTAACGAAAAATAAAAAAAAAGGAAGTAATAAAAATGAATAATGAAATAGAAAATGAAATAAGAAAAGCGGCTGAAATACTCGGCATGACCGAAGAAGAGGGTAAACAGAAGTTTATGGATATATGTGAACAAAACAATATAGACATAGACAAAGAATCTTTACTCGCTCGAAGTCTATGGAGACAGTATTTTAGTAATGCAAAGATGGCACAAGGTAGAACAACGAACAATAATGATGATGATGGGTTCTTTAAGAAAGCAGTTGGTTTCTTTATATCTTTAGATGATGCTAGAGATATGATGGCTGCTCAAAGAGAAAGAATAGTTGCATCCTATCATAGAGATTCAGATATGACTTATGAACAAGGTCAAGTGGCTATGTTCACTAAGATTGATGATAGTTCGTATGAAGGTAGAATGATGGTCAAAGGTGAAGAAGTTGTTAAGATTATGACTAAGTTACCAAACAACAATGTAGAAGTTGATACAGGTTTGTATTTAGTACCATTAGATAATACAGAAAAGTATGGTACTTATGTGAATAAAAACTTTGGTAAACCACTACCTAAATCAGAATTTAGAAGAAGTGGTGTATTTGTTGGTGAAGTTAATGGTAATTTTGGTAAATATTTCTTTAACTATAAAGGAGAACACTGTCAAGAGTTTGCACCAAATACATTTGATTTGGTACACTTTGTTTGTACAGTTAATACTAATAATGGTACTAGAATACACGGAGTTACAGATAAGACTTCATCTAGTCTTATGTTAAATTCTGAATTAGCAATGGATAGTTCACTAAGAATACAAGAAACAGATATCAATATGCAAGACATGTTAATGGAACATTCTAGTGACAATTTTAGCCCATTGATTGATTTAGATAGATATCACACTGAATGCGTCAATAAAGAATACAACAATAGATTTGTATTTACTGATGGTAGTGTTACAAGTATCAATATGAACCCAACAAAGAATGGTAATAGGATTATCAACCTTGATGATTTAAACACAGACTTTGATTTCGATAGTGAAGGTTGGAGTGGTACTACTTGTTGGATACCATCAAATATTGATATTGATTTTGGTATTGGTTCTAATGTTATAGTAGTTGGTAGAACTTCTCAATCTAGAGATATGGATGGTAACTTACAACCTGTTACTATCAATGTTACAGGATTGTATGTTACAAAGAGGAGAGGTGGAAGTCCACAACAAATAGACTTTGTAGAAGAAGAAGACGATAATACTGATTGGTTTTTTAGTTGAGTGTGATTTCTTTGTCAAATTATACTTTACTAGAATACGATAGTGAGATGGGAGAAAGAAAAGAATTATTTGTACAGGGGAGAAGTTTTTGCTTCCCCCTGTCACAAGTATCTTTTGTTACTTGGAGAATGAATGACGAAACTGGAAGTTACTGGTTGAAGTTTCACTTTTCTTCAGGTAAAGAAATACGAATTAAGGTCAATTTAGAAGAACTTAATGATATATTAGAACAATGGACAAATACAAATATAAATTACAGAGGAAATAAAAATGAGTTGGAAAACACAAGATAAAAATGAAGCAATAACAACAGAAGAAAAACAAAAAGGCTCTTTCGCAATCGGAAGAGAAGCATATCTTGCTAAGAGAAAGATAGCACAAGAGAGAAATAAAAACTACTTGTGTGTTGGTATTTGGGGAGCACCCAAATCAGCAAAGTCAGGTTTAGCAGCAGATATATTATCTGAAGAAGATATTAAGAATGGTATGCACGTTTTTGTATGGGATTATGATAATAGATTTATTGATGTTAAAAGAAATCACTACGCTAATGTAGAAAATCTAGTTGTCTTTAATCCTATAGAGAGACACCCTGATACGTTGGTAGATATTAAGGCTACAAAACACAATGCAGAAATGCATTATCAAGAGGCTATGTCTTTCTTAGAACAAGGTAAACTAAAGGCAGTAATTGTAGATGGTGCAGATAAGTTTCTAACTGATGTATGTGAAACATATATGAGAGTTAAACATAACTTAGATGCTGATACAGTAATTAAACAATTGCCATTTGTATGGGGAGATAGAAATACTCCTTACAAAAATTTCTTACACAAGAAAATATTAGAAATGGATTGTCATAGAATAGTAATTGCTCATTCTAAAGATAAATATGTAGATGGAAATCCTGTTGGCACTATTGCTAATTGGCATGAAAGTACAGAAGATATTTTTACATCTACCATAAAAATGGATAGAAGAATGAGTAGTGGTACTGCCACGTTTACTGCTTTGATTGAAGCATCTGCTACAAGGCCGGAACTAATAGGAACAAGACATGTTGTTCTTACTATTAATAATGGTAAAGTAGATTGGAAAGGATTAGAGATGTTAAAGAAGGGAGAACTATGAAATTTACAATTTCTTCAAAAAAATTAATTGATGATTTAGAAACTGTTATGTTAAAGGGTAAATATTTCCAAAGTGAAGGAGCAAAAAATGGCTTCTTAACTAACTATGCAGTATTAGATATTACCAATGATAATGATAAAATGGAAATATATAACGCTAACACAAGTACTGCTTGTATGGTGTCTACACCAATAACAGGTGAAACAGAAGAAGGACAATGTGTAGTAGATATATCCAAAACTATTAGTTATCTAAAACCATTTAGTTCTGATGTTGTCTTAACTATTGGAGACTATATTACTATAGAAGATAGTAGAGATGGTGTCAGTAAAAAGGCTACATTACCTAAAGTATTAACACATGAAGGTATGGGTTTAATTGCAAGGATGATTAATTTTACAAATTCTTGGAATTATAATGATGTTTCTTCACCATTACCTACTTTTAGTAAAACAACTTTTGATACATGTGTACAGGTATTATCTTCGGACTTAGTTCCTGTTGCTAAATCATGTGAAGTTGTTGGAGTGGCAAAATACAAGTTTGATTTTGACAATGATATACTAACTATATCTAGTACAAAAACAGACGTAGAGAAATACGAAGGTGGTTTGACACCACTTGATTATACAGGAGAGTATTCTACTGTAGAGTTTACAGGAAACTTTCACAAGTTTCTTGATGGGTTAGTAAGAATATACATGAAAGATGATGCACCAATATTAATGGTGTGTCAGAATAGAATGTTGTTGAAAGCACCATATTTATCGGGATGATATTATGATTATAAATAGGTTAAAGGAAGGAATTGGTCTTAGATGGCGTAATGATTCCGGTATTCGTCAAGAGTGTGTTGTACCTTTTGACGAGTACCAACCCTATTTTTATATTAATTCAGATGCAGAACAACCATCTCAACTTATCATTGGTGATAAATGGGGTAGGTTTCCGGTGGAACTAAGTTATCATACAGACGACTATTATAATTTAAACGGTGAACAATTAACTAAGGTTACTTGGACACCAAGTAATTCAAACCATATAAGAAAACTAAAGGATTGTTTTGAATATACATATGAAGCAGATGTTGCTTTTCACTATAGATTTTGTGTAGATGAATTAGAAGTCTTACCGGAATACAAACTCAATAAATGGTATTGGGATATGGAATGGATACAAGGCGGTGATTATGATGGGGCTATTACTTGTATATCTTTATATGATTCTTATAGAAAAGAGTGTGAAGTATTATGGTGGAGTCCAACTAAAATTCAAGTTAAAGGTCACAAAAAACATTTTAGTTCTGAAAAGGCAATGTTACATTACTTCATGAATTTAATTGAAGAAGATGACCCTGATATGTTAATTTCTTGGTTTGGGTGGAAGTTCGATTTACCTAAATTAATAGAGCGATTAGTTGTAAATGAAATAGATGTAAGAGATTTATCACCATTCCAACAGGTAACAGGTATTGGTTGGTCTACTAAAACATCTAAGATTAATTTACATAGTAATGTTGTTAATAACTATTCACCAATTAGTCAACCAATAAAAGGTAGAATTTGTGTTCCATTAGATTTAGCATTTGAAAGACAGTGGAATGATTCACAAAGAGGAACATTACCATCAATGGCTTTAGATTATGTAGCAGAACTTACATTAGGAGAAAGAAAATTAGTTAGTGAGAAGTTTCCCGATAAGAACGAGTTCTTTACAAGAGGTTGGTTAGAAGATACTCAAACCTATTTAGACTATGCTAAAATAGATACAGAGTTATTAGTTAGAATTGATAATGAAATGTATATTACAGAATCTATTTTAGCATTACAACGATTACTAATTGCTCCTTTTGATGCTTGTTTTTATGCAAGTAATATGGGAGGAATATACTTTATGAGAAATGCCACTTGGAAAGCCCCTACAGGAAAGAAAGGTGACAGGGTAGACTACGATGGTGCGATGGTCTATGACCCTCTCAGTGAGGCTACAAACGGTCTTCATTTAGGGGTTGCAGCATTTGATTTCGCAGGTCTATATCCGAGCATGATGATTGCTAGAAATATCTCTTGGGAAACTAAAACTGATGTACCAACTGAATTTGCAGTTAATATAAAAACACCAAAAGACTTCTCTGAAATTAAAGAAACAGAAATGCGATATTACAAAACAGACAAGTTGGGATTATTACCTAAAGCAGTATTAGAACTTAAAGAATTAAGGAGTAAATATAAAAAATTAATGAAAGATTCTAAGTCTAAAGAAGAGTACAATAAATGGAATAGTAATCAATTAGCAGTAAAAAGATTATCTGCTTCCTTTTATGGTATCACTGCCTATCAAGGGTTCGGTTGGGCTGATGTTGATTTAGCCGCTAGTATAACTGCTAGTGCTAGAGAAGCAATCAGAGAAGCGGCATTTAAAGCGAGGGAATTGTAATGGCTAAAACAGACCAAAGTAAACCAATAAGAAGAGAATGTATTGTTTGTCATAAAGTATTTAGATTGGCAAAGAGAGATGTAAAGCGTTGTGCTACTTGTGCTCGTAAAGCAAGAGAGGCTATCCGTAAAGCAAGGGAGGAAAAGAAATGAATAAATTTAGATTAGCGAGTGTTAAACATGCAGAGTATGAAATCTATAAAGGAATGTTAGTCAATAAGCGTAACGAACCAATACAAAGAACAATGCAAAATATCTTTGATAGAGTAGTTCCGAAAGGAGATAAAGTTGCTTTAAAGAGATGGAATACTGCAATTAAAAATGTTAAACAACAGATGGAAAATAAAATGGAAAATAGAAAACAATATTTACCAAAGTATCATGTAGATGGGGATGAGTAATAATGGAAGTACCATGTATCGAATGCGATAAGATATTTACTATACGTGGCGGTACTAGTGGAAGTGCTACAAGAAGATGTGGTAAATGCTATTTAGAATGGCAAAGAGAAAGAAGGAGGAAAAAAAATGATAAGAAAGTGTACTAGAAAAGGTTGTGACAAAGCGATGTTTATGCATGGTGAATGTTATCATCATTATTTTATAGAGTGGAGTAAGTAACATGTTGTCAAAATCTGCAAGAATGTCAAAAAAACATACTGGTTTTGTATTTACTGTTAACAATCCGAAAATAGGTGGGATGCACAAACTCCTAACAGATGATAGAGTGTCTTACCTAGTCTATCAACTCGAAAAGGAGACTATAGAACACATTCAAGGCTATGTCGAGTTCAAAGGAGAAGTAAAATTCATGGATGTGAAAGAAACAATGGGTAGGGCGTGGTACAGTTTCCGCTATGGAACTAGAGAACAGGCAAGAAACTACTGTATGAAAGAGTCAACTAGAGTTGATGGCCCTTGGGAACTAGGTGTTTGGGTGAACGAAATAGAAGGAGAGGAAGAATAATGTTAATGTATAGTTTATCTGTAATAGGTGGGTTTGCATTAGCAAAATGGGCAGTGCCTAGAGTACCTTCTTTGAAAACAGAGAAATATCACTTACATCATTGGATATGGTCTTCACTTATATTGTTAGGATTTATGTTTATTACCGTAACAGATATTACTATTGGATTATTTACAGGTGTTGCTTTACAAGGTTTAACTTACAAGAATTGGGGGATTAAAAGAAATGACAATTGAAAGTATAGATTTATTATTGTACGGTGCGTGTTGTGCAGGTTTAGGTTTTTTAATATGTGTAGGATATATTCTACTAGAAAACGTGCGTACAACATATAAGATTATTCAAGATGGAGTTGAGTGGCCTTGAAAGTAGTTTATGGACATACCGATTCTATTTATGTACAAATAGATAGTATAGAAGAATCTAAAAAAACATTAGACGTTCTAAACAAGCACGTTAGGAAAAGTTTTCCCAATATTCTAAATTTAGAAGAACACCCTGTTGTTCTAGAATTTGAAAAGTATTTTCATAGTCTTGGTGTAGGTGTAACTAAGAATAGGAATGCAGGACTAATAACATGGAAAGATGGTGAAGACTTAGAAGAAATGGAATTTACTATGACAGGATTTACTGCAAAAAGAGTTTCTGAAACGAAGTTATCTAAAGAAGTGCAACTTACTGTACTAAGAATGTGGGCAGAAAGTAAAACTGAAGAAGAGATTAGTTCTTATCTTAATGATAAGTATTATGAAGTATTAAATGGAAATGTACCTTTGTCAGAAATTACGAAAAGAAGTAGATATCGAGATGTTAGATTTCAAGTAGAATGTAAAACATGTAAAAGAAATTCTAATCTAAATGAATTAGTAATGAATCCTTGTTGTAGTTTACCTAAATTACAAACAACAGAAGGTAAAAATGTTACAGTAGGAGCAGGGATTGCAGGTGTGTTATTTTATAATAATCTTCCAAATAACTCTCCTATTACTGATTCATATTTATATTGTAAAATAAAAGAAAACAGTAATAATAAGTTTTTACATCCTGTTACTCAACAGACTATCATAACAACATGGTATTCTGCAAATAACGAAAAAGAAATAGAACTATTTTTAAAATCTTCACGTAGTTCTATTGATTGGTTTTATTATGCCAATACTGTAGTGAAGAAAGCAGAACCAGTTTATTTAGCAATGGATTGGTCAACTGCGAATATAACAAAAGACAACAATCAAAAAGATTTAGAGGAGTGGTTTTAATGACAAGAAGTAGTAATACAAATGAATATACATATCAATGGGTAGCAGATACATATGGTGATGAAGATTTACCAATATTAAAAATAACTAAATCATCATTTGGTTCTTTCCAATGGTGTCCTAAAAAATATCAATTTTCATATATCGAAAGATTACCTCAAGATACAACTGAAGCAATGTATAAGGGTACTATTATTCACAATGCTAGAGAAGCATTCTTTGATGATTTTGACATTGCTAAAGCAGAAGATATGTCACATTCAGAATTAATTAATTATTGTCTTAGCCTACACCCTATAGATGACTATACGGAGATGTATGAAACTATGGCTATCTTTGAGGCTAATAGATTTATAGAAGCCAAAGAACAAAATACGTTAGATGATTTTATTCCTGTTGTTAATGAAGTATTACTAGATGCTAAGATTACTGTAGGTCAATACGATAACCCAAAGTATACACTGAAAAGAGATTACACTGTACATCTTCAAGGTATTATTGACCGTATGTTTTATGAAGACGGTTCATATATCCCTATGGAATTAAAAACAGGTCTTTGGAAAGATTACAAAACAACAATGATGAGAAAGGAAATGGCCTTTTACAAATTACTATTCGAGAACGCCTCTGATGAATTATTAGAAAGTGCAAACTTAGACAGAAATATACCAATTACTCATTGGGGATGGTATTACCCTGCATCTAATTATTTACATATGGAAAAGATGAAACCTAGTAGTGTTACATCAGTAAAGAAAGGAATCGCAGAATTGATATACGCATATGAACACGGAGTATTCCCCACTAAATATTTTGCAAGAACTTGTGCTTCTTGTAGTTTTTTTGGAATATGCGATGCGGCTAATACGGAGAGTTGGTTATGATGGGAAACGAATGTACAATGTGCGATAAAAAAGCAAAATACATAGTAGAAAATTTAGCCGTAGGAACAAGAGTATTTTGTTCTGAAAAATGTTATGCTATGTATATGGGCTTACCAATTAGAGGTAATGGATATTATGGGTTGGTTATGTTATGAGAATAATATCAAATACAAAATTATGGAGAAATAAAAAATGATAGAAGAAAAAATTAAACAATTATTAAAAGAACGAAAATGGACATTTGCAGACTTTCAAGATATGCAAGGTATAATTGACGAGTTTCAATTAAAATTACAAGATTCAATGACAATAGGAGAACAGTTAGAATTTATATTTAACAAATCTATTTATTCTCCTGAATCTATAGAAGTTAGTCAACAAATAATAAATAATGAAAAGGTTGCTATAAACCCACCATTCATGGTAAATATTATTCCTGATAGTTGGGAATTTCAAGATATATTTTCTAGAACAGTATCAGAACATTTAGATGTAACAATAGCAAATGTACTGAAAGAACAATTAATGAATGCAAATATAAATTTCAATAAGGAGGTTGAGAATAATGAAGTTTCCAAGAACAGTTTGGTCGGGAAGTCATCTAAAAGGAGCAAGACAGTTCCCAAGAAGAGTGATGCACTCAAAAAGTGAATTTATCGAATGGTTTAATTTACATAACGGTATAATGAACTGTTATACTACGGTGTATGATTTTGCAGAATATTCAGAGTCAATACAACTAGACCACAGTGTTATACTAGACAGAATGTTTTTAGATTTTGATGCTCATGATAAACCCTTAATAGAAGCATACAATGATTATGACAAGTTAAGAGATTATTATATCGACCAAGAAATTAAGTTTGATTCTTTCTTTAGTGGAAAAGGTTTTCACATGATAGTCTATGGTGAAGTTGTAGATGATATCAGACGCATTCAACAGTATTATACCAAGATGGCTATTGATTATCCTACCCTTGATAGAACAGGTATACAAACTAAAAGACTTCGTAGATTACCTAATTCGATGAATCTAAGTAGTGATGGATATTTTTGTATTCCACTAGATAAGAAATATGATTTAGATACAATACTAGACCTAGCCAAAAAACCACATCTAGTTTCTTCTAGGATTGAAGGTGGTTTGATAAAATGGCCTGTAGTAAAATCAATGGAACTTTCTGATGTAGAAGTAGAAATACCAAAACCTATTGGTAGATTACCATTACTACCTTGTTTACATAATGCAATTACAGTTGAAAACCCTAGTCATTATGCTAGAGTTTATTTGATTCAATGGTATAGAGATTTGTTATCATTAGGTGATAGACATATAGGAATTCAAAAACAAGAAGAAATCATTGAAGCAATTATGACAGAATTAGAATTAATTGCCAGTGGAGAAGATATTTGGTTGGATTGGGATGCCTCTAAAACTAGGGGCTATGTGTCAGGAATTGTTAGAAAAGGATACAATGCCGCAGGTTGTAAATCTGTATTAATCCCACAAGGATATTGTGTAGGTAAATGTTGGAGGTACACTGAATGAATAAACTATTAATTGATAGTCGTGAAGATTCAAAATTGACAGATGAAGTATTAATTAAATGTCATGAAATGAATATTCAATTTGAAAAAGAATGGTTAGAAATCGGAGACTATACATTTAATGATGTATGTTTTGAAGCAAAATCTGCATACGATTTTTTATTATCAGTTTTGAATAAACGTCTTTGGAATCAACTAGATAATATGGATAGAGCCTTTGACAATAATTTAGTTATTGTTTATGGTTCTTTTCAAGATGCTTACAAAGAATATAGACAATATGGTAAATCACCATATGGTATGGTTAAAAATAAATTCTATGGAGCAATGGGAAAAATAATATTAGATTTAGATTGTAATATATTATTTGTTCCTAACGAAAAAATTGCGGCACAATTAATTGCCGTAGTTTGTAAAATGCAACCTATCAATCGAGATGTATACAATCCTCGTTTAATTAAACAACGTAAAATAAGTACATCTGATTTAAGGATTGATGTGCTAATGACTGTAAAAGGTATTAGTGAAAAGAAGGCTAAACTTTTAATCAAGGAGTTTGGTTCTATTATGGAAATAGGAGAAGCAGAACCGTCAGAGATTGCTATGCTAGACGGATTCGGAAAAGTGTTAGCAAAAAGGCTTTCAGAGGTATTAAACTCGGAAGAAAAACAGGTGATATAAATGGATAATAATGATAATGATTATATTGAAGCAGAAAAAGATAGACTATATTTTGAACAGTTATATGATTCAAACCCAATACTTAGTTTGAAAGATAGAGCAACACCAAACAGAAGCAATCTACCGAAGGTAGTTGAGGCTTATGTTAAGAGTGCTACAGAAGTATCAAAATACAATGAAGTACCATCAGCAGTATCTTTCTATGTGTTACTAGGACAGATATGTAAAGACATGGTAGCCATACCTAGTGGTAGAAGAATAGATGATACAAGAGTACACTTCATTTGGATGCAGACTTCAGGAACAGGCAAATCAACATTGTATGACTTTTTTGGCCCTGTTTCTGATTTATCCTTTGAATTAATCAACAAGAAACACAAAACAAATTTTGATGTCTTTTCAATTAAAGATACTACTGATGCTGCATTAGTAGGTTCTATGGGAGAAGAGTTTGTTGAAGATGTAGATGATGAAGGTAATGTAACAAGAATCAAACAACCTGTACAAATAATGGGAGCATTAGAAGGTGCAGGTTTAGCAGCATATGATGAGTTTGAATATTCAGGTGTCTTTAAACAAAGTCAACATAAAGAAAATGTTATTATGTATCTGAATACATTCATGAATTCTTTACATGGAGAAAATTGGATTATTACTAAGAAACTCAAAGACGGAGATACTATTGAGTGTAGATGTCAAAGGTCTACCTTTGCCACTACATATATTCCAACTATGCTTACAACAGTTATTGCAGAAAAAGGAGTTATGCAAAGAACCTTAATCTACATTAGAGAAGTTCCACAACATATACAAGATGAATTAAGAGATTCTATTATTGATGAAGTAGGAACTATTATCAATAGAGATTTACCGATAACTAAGTTTGCAAATAATTTTCTTTTGATGTATGAAACATTAAAGAAACATTTTGATGAAGGAGATGGAGACCCATTGAAAACAATCAAATTTGGAAGAGGTATTACTGATGCTATCAAGAATGAGTCTTGGAAAATGAGAAACTATGTTGCTAGTAGTAGACCTGAAGTATTTGGTATCGCTAGTAACTTTATTACTAGATTAAACGGTACTATGGTAAAGATGGCAGTGTTATCTTGTATTGCCGAAGCACCTAGTTTACAGAAAGAACAACGGTTTATTGTAACTGACAGACATGTTAGACAGGCATCATTTCTTGTTAGACAATGTTATAAATCATTGGTATCATGGCTTGACACTGCATTGAAGGTTAAGCAGAGTAGTTTGGAAGACAAAGCAAACATGAATACATTTAGAGAATTATATTTTAAAATGAAAAAGAAGGATGATGATTACGTGAATAAAACGGCATTATTAGAGGAAGTTAGAAAAACTACCCACAAGGCTCAACCAAGTGTATACCGTTGGTATCGAGACATCAAACATAATTTTGAAGAAAAGAAAATAGGAAGAAGCGTATACATAAAAATAAAAGGAAGTGAAATGAATGAGTGATATATATGAACATCAATACTTAGTATTTAGTGTTGAAGATGGCCCAAGAGTGATTAATGAAGCATTAAATGCTTCAGGAAGAGAAGGTTGGCAATTAACTACAATGATTACAGTAGGTAATGGAGAACACATAGTTGCATGGATGAGTAAGAGTAATACTATACATGCTCCTGACCCTGTTAAATCTAAAGAAAGTGAAATAGCCGCACTTTGGTCTTCTGTTGAAGAAGAAACAAAACCCAAAAGCGGTGGCAAAAAATGAGTGTAATGGCTATTGACATAGAAACTAAAAACTTTGCACATGAAATTGGTGGTTGGAATAATACCCATATGTTTCAGGTTTCTACTGTTTGTACATGGAATGGAGATGTAGGTACAATATACATAGATAAATCTGTAGATGATTTAAAGAAAAGTAATGTTATAATCAAACCTCTATCTGATTTAAAGTTCGACTTAGATGAATTTCATAAAAGTGGTGGGATTCTATTAGGTCATAATATTGTAGGTTTTGATTTACCTGTTATGAAAAATGCAATGGATATTTATTGTATTAAAAAATATCTTGATGATAAAGCATATATTGATACTAGTATGTTAATCAACAAAGAACATGGTGAAAGATATAGTTTGAATAATTTAGTACAGAATACATTAGGTGAAAATAAAATTATGGATAGTGCTGATGCACCAACTGTTTGGAAATCCGGTGGATATTCAGAAGTTGCAGAATATTGTTTGAAAGACTGTCAACTTGTATATGATTTATGGCAATATGGGCAAAACAATAAAATGGTAAAGGGGTTCTCGTTAGAACAAGAGGAAACACTAGATTTAGGAGTGGAATGGTAAATGGCAACAACATTTGAATGGATTGTTTGGTTTGTCTTTCTTTGCTTTCTTTCATTGTTATTCTTTGCAGCATTCGGAGGTTCAAAATATTCCGAATCAAACATTGATGAATACATGGAGAAATTAATTGATGAGGAGAGAAGTCGGAATGGCTCTCGCTGAATTATGCAAATTTTGTAACAAAACAACAATACCTAAGAGAATAAAAGGCAAGTATGTCGGTTCGGCAGAATCAATTTTTATTTGGCAATGTAGAGAATGTAAGGCTTTGTGGTCACAAGAATAACTTGTGGCTGCAAGGTCGCTTTTTTTTATGCAAAAATTTTTTGGTTTTCCGCTTCTCAAATAGCGATTTTTTTTTAATTACGAATAATGAATTTATAGAATTGTAGATTAAGAATAAACTATTTCTAGTTTTAATCACGACTTTGAGAGTATTTAAATTCCGTAAAAAATAAAAATCAGGATTTTCTTTACTTTAAGCAAAGATAAAATACTAGTGGTTTACTTTCTACACTAATGTCTGCCGAGCCGAAACCGAGAAAACATCATAATGGTTCTTGTAAATGGATGAAGGATTTCATGAAAGAGACATTTAGTGAGTGGGAAGAATGAAAATAAATATAGATAATACAATGAAATTTCTAGAAAGTGATATTATCGTAGATATGTCTTCTTTAGATTCCCCTTTATTAAAATTAGGTTTATTTGTTGTTACAATGAGTATTATTGTTGGTAGTGTAATTTATAGGTGGAATATAAATCGTGACTAAAAATCCCGATAATATTAATTGGGATTATTGGGAAGTAATATTGGAAGGTATGATTAATGAACAAAATAGATAAAGCGTTTTGGACTTTATCAAACAAGTTCTTTGTTTGGTTGGCTCTTAGAAAAAAGAATTAAATCCAAGAAGGTTTTGTTGGAAAATTAGCATAACAATCTTCAGGAGTATCAAAAGTTTGTGGCAACTGTAGTAAAGCAGTTCTATATGTTGCTAATTCTGTTTTTTGTGAACTTGTTAAATCTTTATACACTAATGTCAGTTGATATTTATCAATCACTCTTAATGCACTATTTCTATCTTGCCTCAAATAATCCCATTCTGCTTCAGTCACCATAATCAATCAAACTCCACGTATAAAACACCCGTAGTATCTCCCATATCAACACTGTTGGCATTTGTTCTTTGTATTCTAATTTCATCTCCTGCATCAAAGGTGTGGTTTACAACCACTGAACCTCTCCATATTGTACTTGAATGAGAAGATTGTGTTAATTCCATTGTAGCATCTCCACTCACTCCTGTATTATCTTGAGTTGCACCTTTTGCTACATCAATTGCAAAAAATTCCCCCGAAGTTCCATTATCATTATTATTATTTATTTTCCAAGTTTGTACGTTTGTACTTGTAACTGTATGATTTCTAGTGTTTAATGTTAAATATTTTACTGTTCCCGATTTAGGCATAATAAATCCCCAATGATTTTGAGTTGAACCGTAATCATTTGATACTGCTTTTAGATTTACTGCACCACTATTCATATCACTTCTGTTATACACAAATGTTACACAACTGTTAATGTTACCTAACGAAGTTTTAATTTCACCTGTAACTTCTGCACCCGTAGCAGTTGTAGCAAACTTAGCCGAGTTATTATGATAGAGAGTTACTGCTCCATTATCCATAAATGTAGCCATATTTTCTGCGGCATCACTTCCTCCTTTCAGAGCAACTTGAGTTGAGTTAATAATTAAAGAACCAGTTCCTTCTTCATCTATATAAGAGTTAGAACCATCGTGATAAATAGATAAGTCTTGACCTGCACCAAATCTTAATCTTGTATCATCAGTAGGTATATCTACATGTCCTAATTCACCATCTATTTTCATTACTGTTACTTCAGTTCCATCTGAATCAGTACCACCTTTGTTTACATTAAATTTAATATCGTCACTATCACGTACTGTTTGTAAAACTAAGGCGTTACCATGACCTTCTATAATAGATGAACTTGTATCACCATGAACTTTGATAAGACCACTATTTGTATTTCCAAGCAGTAAAGACCCACTTCCGTTTGCCTTTATTGAGCCATTATTGTTAACTAATATATTACCTGCAACCTCTAATTTTTCAGAAGGAGTTGTAGTGCCTATTCCTACACTACCTGCTGAATCTATTGTTACTCTAGTGGCTTGACTTCCTCCGGTTGTACCTGTTTGGAACTCTAAATATCCACCTCTTCCACTAGCAGCAGACATAGCGTTTATTGAAGCACCAACTCCTGCTCCACTACTATCTACATTATGGAAATCAATTGCCGCATATTTAGTATCATCAGGCATTGAAACGTTACCATTCTTTATTGTTAAAGTTGAAGATGTTCCCGCAGAAACAGTAGATACTCTCATAACTTCTGTACTTGTTGTATCATCATCGTCATTAGTTTCAGTAAGTAATACAGAAAGATACCCACCTTTATCTCCTGTTCCGTGGTCTTCAGAAGCGTAACCAGCAAGAGCCACTGATGCTTCTAGGACACTGCTTGGGTTATTTCCATCTTTACCATCAAAACCAATTGCACCTAGTAAATCGCC
>MDSX01070764.1_pt1 | contig 20701 bp, 23 predicted proteins | sample 811141 | NCBI WGS metagenome assembly MDSX01 (sample SAMN05326642, study PRJNA326480) | marine metagenome | isolation source: seawater | place: Atlantic Ocean: South East | collected 2010 | reverse complement strand
TGCCTTCGACTCAACCACCTTTAACTTAGCGTTTTGGAGGGCGACATACCATTTCCTTTGGCATTCTTCCTTGTAGTCATCATGAATCTTCTTCTCAAAGGTGGGAAGCTTTTGGAGTGTTTTGAGTGAAAGTTCATCGTAGTAGACGAATCCACGTTGAGCACGGATAATCTCCTCATCGGTTCCAATTTCCAACACAATTGTCCGAAGACCGTTTTCCATCAGGTTTTTCCAGGTCCAGCCGCTTGTCGGTCCATTCACGGCGGCGGTGCTTAGGTAACCAACGAGTTCCCCGGCCTCACCACCGGGGGCCCATCTGACGTTATTTTCACACCACAACTTGATAGCCTGAGTCTTTCGAAACGCAGTCATACGCTTGATGGGGGTCCAAGTACGCCTCACTTCCTTCTCCCACCTCTCAAGAACCTTGTACTCCTCGTGCATCTTCTCCACATAATCCAGAAGCTGGTCTCTGAGACGTGCAATCTCAGCCAGATTGTGCGGCCTCGGCGCGAACGGGGGCGGTGGAACGATCGTGTCGGGATGCTCATAGTCACTGCCATCCTCGCTACCAAGTTCCGAATCATCATCACTGTAGTAGAAGGTGTCTTCGTGAAACGGTTTATCACCGTTGAGTTTGTCATGGATGCGCTTAAGATTATCAGCCATATCCAAGTACATGCCATCTCCGATCTTGTCAGAGATGAAATCGAGGGCGGCCATTACACGTTGAAGTTCTTCCATCTTTATGTTGAAAATTTATGAAATGTCATATCGACTTAGGTTTTTTTCTTTCGTGATTTCAAGATGAAGCTCTTCGTCGTGATCCTAATCCTGACGCTTCTATTATTTTTGGTTTTTGAATATAAAAATAAAAAAATATATTACTCTACTAATTTTTTTGAAAAATTTGTTCATGAAAAAATTAAAAAAGATTGTTTAGAATTCAATTCTCGACTCGTTGATGAAGATATCCCTGATAATGTTAAAAGAAAACGTTTCTATATAGATCCAACACATGATATACACAAATTACTAAATTCTGATGAAGTTAAGAATAAACTAGGATTCGGTGGGTACGAATTAAGTGTAGACGTTCCGGTTGAATACCGCGTGTATGGTATGGGTGGACACATGAACTGGCACTCGGATACACAATTATATGATCCAGAACAATACGAATTGATATATACGATAGATAATACGTCTGATATGACGTTTAATTGGAAACAACCGATAACAGGTAAAATACAGTCATTAGAACCTAAGCCTAATAGTATTTTATATGTCAGAGCGAACGGAGCACCACACATGGTCTCCGAAATAACCGATGGATTTCGGTATATACTTAAATTCGTGTACGTTAAACCTGGATCTATTTATTCACCACTATGATAATTTATTACCGCTTGCTCCGCAATTTCTTTAGATCTATCTGTCACATTAGTATCGTCCATCTTATAATAAATAATGGCTATTTCTGTTGGTTTAAAATCACCACCCATTTTCTTAAGGACTGCCTGGCGATACTTCACAGCATCTTCATTAAGGGTACCGTCAAGATTATATAATACAATCTTACCTTTATCTTCAAACCATTGAGCCCATTCGTTAAATTTGGAATCGTAACCTCCCTCCCAATTCCATCCACCACCTTCAGACCATGTTCCACTTTGTGATCTTTTGTATAAAATATAAAATTCTTTACCGTCATATTCCGTTTCCCTAGATATTTGACCATCGTAGAATGTATGTGGTTTCCAATCACATACATCGGAACTCATTTTTCCGCTAATACTTTGTTTAAAAAACGGATTTTCGCTCTTCTCAAATTCTGACCAGTTTGAACCGGATCTGGGTAGGCTACCACCTTGTGTTCTAGCTAAACTTGTCTGAGTATTCAACTTTGCCATTCCTAATTGATCCGCGTTAAAAGGTGTAGACAAACATTTCCGTTCAGTAAGAGGACTACATAAATTTTGATATCTACCCTCCTTAGCGACGCATGCACCTTGTTCCATTATGGGTTCACATTTTACGTTTGGTGTCGAAAGAGTCAGTGTATTTGGGTCACAATACGGTTGATTTTCGGTTCGAACATTGTATCCATCAGGGCATTTAGGATTACCACGTTGGCCGGGCAAAACTAAACTTTGTGTTTCGTGAGTTATCATTCTATCTGGGTCATCCAGTAAGACGGAAGCTCGCCAAGAATTCCACTGCGACGAATCGCCAATCCTCATTTTGTCCCTGACAATATTAGTATCATCCGCCTCACCGCCATTCGCCCAACCTAAATTATATTGACCACGGAACTGAATGGGACACCCTAACTGAATCTGTGTCGATGGGTCAACGTCATCGCCCGTTCTAAATACACCCGGAAACGCAGTTTTTTCATTTTTACCGTTTTGTTCACAAGCTCCACCAATATCCGGATATACCCACGACGCATTTGTAAATCTCGCAGAATCAGCTGGAAGTGCGTAAGAATTTTGAACGGAAGTTGGTAACTGGCTTCTACCTTTATCAGTTTGTTGATACTGCCGGCTCGCGCCCTCAACACCACCTTTGCGCGACTCGGCCCTAACACTCCCAGAATTTCTATCTTGATACCCACGGTCGCTGGGTGGGTATGTGTCTATGTTCCGTTTTACTTCACTCCTTAACGGAGAATCATCGCATGTTCGAGGAAATTTAGGGTGTGCATAATCACCTTGCCCCTTAATATCTGTGGTATTTGCATCTATTTTTTTAGCTATGTGCTCTTTTATCAAAGGATCTTTTAAATATCCGTCTTCGTATTTAGCAAATATAGTTTCACCACTAAACGTTCCAATATCAAATCTTCTCTCACCATACTTTTGTAGTTTGCACCAGTACTTATTTTTAAATTTATTAGCGACACCGTTAATTGTATCCGGGCCGGCCGTAAGTGACATAAATGGTTCACCCTTATCTGTATCACTGGCTCTGCTATAATGACCTAGCTCTGTATCAAAAATAGGATCAATTGAAAATGCGGAACAATTGTCATATCTTTCACAGAGGTCTGCACATTCTTGAAAAGTTGCAGAAAATTGGGACCCAAAATCGCTCCCATCCTTACCCAGACACGACTCTCCGTATGTTCTCATGGGTCTTGAATAGAAATATCTTGCATATCGAGAATCGCGTCGCATCCCCCCAGGTCCTTCAAATGGTGTGCCGGCGCCGAAGGGTGTGACGATTTCTATCGTACCTGGAAGTCCCTTACGAGAATTTTCCCAAAAAGTATCGTTCGTATAATGAAACTGCTCGTCCCCGTGATTTAACGTACTTCCACAACTAATTTTCATTTGCACCTTTTCTCTCCTCCATTTACCTGTATCTGGATCTATAGGTTTATGACCATTTTCAGACCAGTAGCCACCCGGATCTTGGATAGCGTAATAATCATCAAAAATATTACCAACTTCGGAGAATTGGATTAGTTTTGATCTATCGCCAGTGGATGATGGTTCTTTGATTTCACCTGGGTTAACGGGTGCAACATCGGGTAGTTTCTGAAGACCTGGGATCGCTGCACTAGCAAATAAAGAAGCCATATTCTGTGTATGCGGAGATGACTCATTGAGAGCGTCTTCTGTCTGAGAAAGTAACGCATCTTTACCCAAATTGGATGTAGGTAAATCACCCGCGTCTATGGCATTTGCGTCGGCCTCTATCTTCGGTAAAGTATCTTCCAATACCCGGAGTCCTTCGCCCAAATCCGATTTTAAAATAGTAGTATCCTTTACCTCTTTATCCATTACTTGTCTTTGCTCCGTTCTTAGAGCAAGTTCACTTATCTGCCTTTCTTTATACTCTTGCCCCTTTACCATCAATTGAGTGTTTATATTTTTCCGTAAACCGTCGTAGGCATCCTCTGCCACTTCATCATACGTTTTATCCTCCGGTAACGTTTTATTTTCGTAAATATGATCCTCTACCAACCCTGTATACTTTTTGACAAATTTTAATTCTTCGTCAACACTCTCTCGTATTTCGTTTTCAATTTCGTCTTGTGTACCTTGTACATTGGCAGCCTTCATATCCACCTGTTTCAAAAAAGCGTCGTGAAGTATCACATCTTGCGTTCTTTTCTTTTCTATTTTATCAATACCTTTTAGAAGTTTGTGAACAAGAGATCTAGGTCTGACCGGTGCATCTTCTGAAGGACCCATCTCAATATCCTCTTCATAATATTCTGATCGTCGTTTTCGTGTCACAAATAAAAACACGACGATCAAAAGTATCGTCACCACTAAGGTGATCATTACTATTATTAAGAATTTTTTCTGTAACGATTAGTTTACATACTCCCTGATGAAAGATGGGCACTCCGTTTTATATCGCGCGAATGATGCCTTATCGTTGATATAATATTCCTTATATGCTTCAACCACATTAGGGGTCTTATACTGTTCTGGCATACATTCCGGAATACCTTCAGTTGAATAATACGCCGTATCACTGATATGTTCTTCGAAAAACGAAGGGTGGTTATCACGAAGCCAATACAAATGTTCGGCGCATGTATGAATTTTACCGTATCGCTTAGTATATTCGTCACTCAAAGCAATGCCGATATCACACGCGTACAAATAATTTTGTAAACTCGACGCGATCCACATAGTCATTGGATGCTTTTTGTGTGCGGGTTTATACCCCCTACGAGTCTTCGTTTTGGTGAATGGGGCTTTAGCTTGTACAGTATCCTCTTCGCCGGAATAGAACCACGCGGTGTACAACATCTGACAGATTTCAAGTTGAATTTTTATCACATGTTGGTCACAAGATAGTTCTGCGATCTCTTTGGGGTCTAGTGAAAGAAAGAAGATATTCATGTTTTACTTTCATACCATCTCGACACGAACTTAGGTCAATTACAAAATCCCAAGGTTTGTATTTGTTTTCTTGTAGGTCTAGAAACTGGTAAATCATCCGTTTTTTTACTATGAACCCACTGACAACCATCGTAGGCCGTCCATCTAACATCGTGTTTTTGTAAAAATTTCCTACATATCACACATGGCATAGATATACTATCACCGAATACAGTTCGTCTCGATACAACTAACTCGCCATATTTTCTATGTAACCATGATGTAAACTGGTGGGGTTTGTATCCACTCTTTAAACATTCGTTATATAAATGTTTTAAAAGTTTGCGTTCAGCACATATATGATTATTACTCTCTATTTCTGGACCTTTAGACATATAACATGTCACGGTGCAGTATTTCATTTAAATATGAACGGAACAATTCTTTAATTTTGTCTATGTAGATGGTATGATCATGGATGGTTTTTAGAGAAGTTAGGCGAATATTTATTTCTCCCTGTAAACACGAAAGGCTTATTGAACTCTTCGTTTTTAGGGGTTATGGGTTCTGGCTTTTTTGGTAAGTATTTATCTATAACGTATACTGGAGCAAATATGATACTCATTATAGCTATAATATTTCCAATGGGTGTGAACATTTATATTACCAACTATTTTTTTATACATTAAGTTCTATCGTACTCGGCTACACGCTCACTAAGTGTCATTCCATCTTCACCGGGTGTTTCGACATATTGAACGTTGCAGACGCTCACGTCGAATAAGTCACCGTGTGTCTCACATAACATACAACGCGTGGTAGGCTTTACACCGGGAAGATGGTTGTGTTCGGGTGTGCTTTTTTTGAGCGCTCGCTTCGTTTTTTTAGGGACGATGGGATTATCCGGGTCATGTCTTTCACAAAAGGTCTTTCCATCCAAACATTTCCGCCTACAAGGATTTCCACGAATATTGATCCCTGTACAAGCCTGGCGTTTCGGTCGCGGCGGTTTGGGTTCCTTTGGTGCCTTGAGTGGTCTTGAATGAACTTTACATGTAGTCATCCCTTCCGCGCAAAACTTGCGACACTGTGCACCTTTAGCAGTTATAAACGGGCACTTGATCTTGATAGGTTTGATTTTCTTAGGTTTTACTCTTGATTTTAACTCTTCATTTTCTTTACGGAGCACTTCGATTTCAGCGCGAAGAAGCTCGACTTCTGTCAGTTGCGGGGTCTCCATGATTTCGGACATCTTGATTTTTAGAAAAGTTGTGGCCGACTTAGGTTTTTTTATTTCTTTGAACATAGTAGAATGGAATCGATATACGATATACCTAAAAAAGTACAATACATCGTATTGGATTCTAGATACGTCACTGGAACGAACAATACATTTTCATTAGATTTATCACTCACGTCGAACACACACGTCGAAGACTTCAGTAAAGTTCTCGGTGTCAAGATGGTAGATTTTTACATAACTCAAGTGGGAGAAAATACATCCACACTTAACACAAACGTGGCTAAATACGTAGACATCGTTTGTCCAGAAGTCCCACAAGTCGCTCAGATGCTGGATGAGCGCCACGGGAGAATATTTGCGAGAGTGCCGCTTGAACGACATTTCACGGGAAGTAGTGGAATCGTTCTACGAGACAAACAGTGGAAAAGCTTTAACCGTGAAACAAATTATTTCAACCCTATATCTATACAAAAGTTAAATTTTACCATATATGAGCAACAAGATGACGGTGATTATAGAACATTACAACCGGATGCTGCGTGGTATATGGTATTAGAAGTGACTACGGTAAATCATAAAGAAAAACCTGTAACGAAGGAAGCTCAAATATTAGATGCTATACACGCCCTCATAGGTAAGATAGAGATGTTACATCAGAGTGTTGATAAACTCCCAAGTAAAGAAACGGCTGAGAGGATTATAGAAGAAACAGAGAAGAAACGCAAGAAAATCTCATTTAACTATATTCTTCTAGCTCTAGCAGTTCTTATAGGTGGATACGTATATTACGTGAATAAGGTGAAGTTAGTCGCCGGTATGGTTATGTAAACGATTCTACAATTTCTCTATATCGATTATAAGATTCAAATGGTATAAAACTGTCATCGAGTATTATATCCTTTACGTTTTCATACCCAATATACTCTTTTTTCATGTCCACCGTTAAATCGTGCTCGTTTCTATCTTGATAAACTGAGGGTGGGCCAAATACCACATTAAAACCCTTTTTCTGAAGAATATACGAACCGAAAATATCATCCATACGACCAACTTTATCAAACATAAAATAATGTTTAAGCGCTTTTTTTGATACTATAGTGTTTTGGCTGTTAAATGGTGTCATACAATCAGTTGTATACCAAGAACTGTCAAATTTACATTCGGGTGCGTATACCATTCTACAAATAGCATCTATATCTGGATCGCCATCCCATAAATTTGCCTGAACATCAAACTTTGAACAAAATTTCTTACTTTTTATGACGTTATTTTTCTTATGTACATATTGGATAGGGAATCCTCTGTGCCATAAATGATTATAACTTGTTACACTTAAGGGGTCAAAAAATCCAAAATCTGTAGAATATATATCTACTTCTCGAGGAGTAAACATTTCACCCCAATTATCATATGGTATGTTATCGTCATCTACCGTAGCTATGTAGTCATAATCATTCTTTAACGCGTACACGAATCCGAGATTACGCCTCTGAATACAACCCCAACCAATCATGTCGGATAAATTTTTGTCTATTTTTTCTTGGTCTTCGGGATGTAAATAATTATAATTCTTATACTCGTCGTGTGGCGTTTTCTTATCTCCTACTACTAAAAAATCCCAACCTTCTATATTATCATATCTTTTGGTAGCTTCTGTAGGACTATTTATAGTAGTAGTAACTATTAACCTTTTTACCATTTAAAGATATTACGTGTTTATTCTTTATATAATGCAATCATATAATCGAATCGCATTATTAACGGAACCGGGTAAACTAGAAATTAAAACGGAACCTATACCCACACCTAAGATAGGTCAATTATTAATTAAAATTGTATACGCTGGTATATGTGGATCCGATTTGCATTATTTTAGACACGGTGGGCTCGGTAGTTTTAAAACACCTTTGCCCATGTACATGGGACATGAACCAGCTGGTATAGTTGTGGATGCGAATAACGTTAAGGGATTTAATAACGGTGATCGCGTTGCTATAGAACCTGGCTGTCCATGCCTCACATCTAAGTGGTCTTTAATGGGAAAACACAATTTATGTACGGAAGGAACCTTTATGGGTGCTAATAAAACACCTGGGTGTTTCGCGACATTTGTTTGTGTAAATTCTATACAGGTTTTCAAAGTTCCAGATAGTATTGATTTATCTTTGGCTACATTATGTGAACCACTAGCAGTTGCTTTACATACATTTAAATTATGTAACATCAAAAATGAAAATATATTTGGTGGAAGTGCTGTTATATTTGGTTCAGGTTCTATAGGACTTTGCCAGCTCATAATACTAAAATCACATGGAATAAAAAATATTTACGTGGTAGATAATCTAGAATATCGACGAAAAATAGCCACATCTCTCGGAGCTAAGAAAACATTTACATGGGATGAATCTATCGACTGTATCAAAAAACTCACAAACTATAACGGTTGTGAACTGGTCATAGACTGTGCTGGCACGACAGAGAGTTTTAACTCTAGTATTAAAGTTAGTGCAATAAATGGAGTACTCGCGCTAGTTGGCATACCCGAAGTTGATCATCTGGAATTTAACGCTCATCAAGCTAGAACAAAAGAATTGTTAATTATAAACGTGAGACGATCGAACCAGTGTTTAGAAGAATGTTTAAAACTCATAGAAGAATCGCCTAGTATAACTAAAGATTGTGAACAAATAATAACGCATAAAATGCCGTTAGAAAATATTCAATCTGCATTTGAAATGGCGTCATCATATGATGATTGTGTTAAAATATTAATCGAACCAGAAACACACGAAATACATATAAAACGCATAGGATTTTTGGGATTAAGTGATTATGGGCTAGAATATTTTAAACATCTCATATCTGATGATAACTATGAAATCGTGTACGCAACTTCTAAATCTAAAAAAAGGGATCATTCGAATGAACTAGAAATAGAATTGGAGAATTTATGTAAAGACAATTCTATACCCTATTTTGGTAACATCAATGTGAATAAACACATACACAAATTTTTAAATCTAAATGTAGATATTGTCATATTAGGTGGATATGAAGGTATATTAAAAGAAGAATTTTTAAATAAAAGTTCGAAATATGGCGTCATTAATACTCACTTTGGTATAATTCCTATGAACAGGGGGTGTAATCCGTCTATGTGGGCAATTTTAAAAAATTTACCACAAGGTTTTACTACATATTTCTGTAATACGGATATCGATTTATCTGATAAGATTATAGATATTCAAGAAGTGAAAGTACCGGAAAGATGTACGTCTGAAAAGGCTTACAAATTACTTTCAAATGAAGCTGTTAAAAGATTACCAATTATCTTAAAATCTCTTCAGTCTGGTATTTACGATATGTCAAATATGAAAACTATAAAGAAAATGAACGAAAAGGGTAATAACTATCATTGTCAAGGTATGCCAAACGATTCTTATGTATCGTGGGATTGGAAATGTAAATTTATTGAAAGATTTTCTGATAGCAATTTATTTAGACCTTATCCAACCATAAGAACTGTCACACCTAATGATAAAGAAATATGGTTTGAAGTTAAATACGTTACACACGTGGATGATATGAACGAAGAAGAAATCACAATCTTTCACACAAGTCAAGTAGGTCAGGTGTTGTCTAATTCTAAATATTGTTCATATACGCAACCGGTGATTTGCGCAAGAGACGGTTTTGTTCATTGTGAAATTCAGAGTTCTAATATTACCGACTTAAAGGAAGATAATTTAGTAATACTTAAATCGGTTGGAAATGTCGGTAAACATGGTATAGATTCGAAATTTTCTGGGACATATTTGGAAATAGATCATAAACAACCAAATATACCTATATTTGACTTAAAATTTGAACCCGGTATGGTGAAGGAATTTTGTGACAAAGCTTCGGACATCATGACATCTAACAGACCAATTAGTGATAATAAATATGTAAGAGAATTTGAATGCGAGTTTGGGAAATTAGTTAAGTCTCCCTATACCATAGCTGTTAACTCTGGTACCATGGCTTTGGAAATAGCACTTCGTGCAATAAACGTAAAAAATAAAATTGTCATTACACCGAGTAATACATTTTTCGCCACCCAATGTGCTGTAAAAAATGCGGGAGGAAATGTAGAATTTGTTGATATAGAACCCGATTATCTGCAAGTATGCCCTAATAAATTAAACGATTTACTTTCTAGATACAAACCCAATGAAGTAAAGGCTGTGGTGTTAGTACATATAGGGGGTATAATATCCCCACATTTTAAGGAAATACGATCTATATGCGACAAGTATGAAGTTAAATTAATAGAAGATGCCGCACACGCACATCTATCAAATGTAGAAAACGAATATGCCGGTACTATAGGACATATAGGAGCGTTTTCGTTTTTTCCGACAAAAGTGATGACGGCGGGTGAAGCCGGGATGATAACGACCACTTCAGAAAATCTTTACAAACTGATGTTAAGTATCCGACAATTTGGAAGACAAATAGAAGGTGCCAGTTCTTCGCAGTTAGTTCAAATTGAAGAAGATGGTGTAAATGGGAAAATTAACGAATTTACCGGACTATTAGGAAGTTTAGAATGTCGTCGAGTTGGAGATAGAATTAAAAAACGAACCGAATTATTAAAACTATACATAGACAATTTAGACAAACAAATGTTCAAAGTTATAAAACAAGAAAACGGAGTTTGTGCTAATTATAAATGTATAGTCATACTCATAGGTTCAACTAAAAATAATAGAGAAAAACTAAAAGAGTACGCTAAGAAAAATGGTATATCTTTTACAGGTGAAGTTTATTTCAAGGGTGTGCATCGAATGACCCCGTATAAAGAAAAAGAATACAATTTGCCCATCACAGAAGAATTTTGTGAAAATCATGTATGCCCACCACTGTACCCAGAATTAACCGCCACGAACGTTTTATACGTGTGTAAAGTTATGAATAATTTTAAGAATTCTTAACATTCTATAGAACCCCAACTGTCATTGTTGCGAGAGATAGTGACGAAAACCAATTTATTTATCATTTAAAGAAATAGAATGATTTTCTGTAAATGATTACTACGGCAATCATATGTGGAAGGAATGATAACTATGGCGGGAGGTTAATCGAACGCGCATCATTCAGTTTAAACGGACTTTTACAAGCGTTCGATGAAGTCATTTATGTAGATTGGAATACGGATCCCGATAAAAAGATATTGTCAGATGAATTAAATTTAACTGATAGAAGTAATCTAAAAGTAATTACCGTTACAAGTGACAGAGTAAAAAAAATTATCACGGATGATACTTCTCAAAAAATGTGCGAAGTATTAGCCAGAAATATAGCTATACGTAGAGCTAAAGGTGATATAATAGTTAGTACAAATATAGACATAATACCCCCACCCAAAGAATATTTAGATATACTCACGAAGAGCTTACAAAAAGATGAAATGATAACTCTTACTCGAAATGACATAGAAGTTGATGAGTTATTAAAAAATGTAAAGCCGGAGACTCTAAATCTCAACCATTTACCACTTCTATTTGGAGCCAAGTCAATTCAAAATAAAATAGAAATTCCATTTACACGTGTGAACAAACAAATATTAGAACAATATCCAGTAAATACACATTTAACTTTGTCAAGCATTATAACAGGTTGTGGAGATTTTCAGGTAGCACATAAGGAACTGTGGTATAAAATAAGAGGATTTGAGGAAAATATGACTAAAAGATTATATAACGACACCAATGTTCAATATAAAGTCATTATGTCTGGTGGAAATGTAACTGCTTCCAACTTTCCCCCAATTTATCATCTAAATCATGAGAGAAATGAAGACTTAAAATTTAGAAATTCACCCGAGATGGCAAAAAAAACCGCTAACGCCGACGATTGGGGTTTCGTGAATGAGAGTTTTGAATAAGTTTTTGGATACTTGTAATAGATTTAGTTTTATCTATTTCCCACCATTTACCATAAAAAACTTCTTTTAAGAACTGAGGTACATATGTATAATCTATAGAAACTTCATTTGACGGTAAAGGTATAATGTCTACTCCCAAATTTTTAAAAACACCGTTAACGTGACTTATGATTGGTTTGTTAAAATATTTCGCCTCCAGATGTAAAAGACCAACACCTTCTCCTCTAGTGCACGTTACACAGTAATCACATAAATTAAATAGAGACGCCAATTTTTCATTTGATAAACGTTCCGTTATGACTTTTATATTCTTAGATTGTGATAATCCATCATCTTTATTCGTCTTAATAATGAGAGTATGGTCTGTTCCTTCCAATGCTTCTGAAAAAATATATGAGAGTGTCATTACATTTTTACGCACATCATTTGTACCATTGTACAAGAATATAAGTTTTTCTGGATTTAGTTGTTTCTGTTTAACTGCGGGATTTGATCTAATAAAAGACGAAGTCCACCAATCCAGGGATATACAGTTAACTCCGTGAGGTATCAATATGTTTCTGAGATAAGGGTAAGGAACTATCACTTGATCAAATAATTTCATATTTTTTATAATTTCTGGATGAACGTCACTTGTTTCAAACATAGTACACAATTTCACAATATTATATTTTTTACGAATTTCCCGAACTATAGAATTCCAATGGGGATACGTCTCGATGAGTTCAGAAAATGTAAACGTAGACGGATCATCGTCTCCGTTTATACCCAGATCTTGCTTTAAGAAAAATCTCCCTTCAATATGTCCGAACATTATAATATTTTTTACCTGATTCTTTAAATTATATGACTATTAAAGAATATCAATGTTTATATTTTAATATGAAACTTTCATATGCCATAACTGTGTGTAATGAATCGCGGGAACTTTATTCACTTATTTCATTTTTAAAAAAGGTAAAGGATCCCGAAGATGAAATTAATGTTCTCGTCGATTCTACTCATGTTACACATAATGTTCGGGATGTTCTCACGTTTTATGAAGAAGATATCATCGTACATGAACGCGAATTTGACGGGGACTTTTCGAAGCATAGAAACTTCCACAATTCTAAATGTTCCGGTGATTACATCTTTCTTGTAGACGCAGATGAAATGCCCCAAGAACTCTTGATTAAGAATATCAAGCACAACATAGAACAATCCGGTGGAGATGTCTTCATGGTTCCTCGAATCAATATTCAACCAGGTTCGACTAAAGAATGGTTGGATATTTGCAACTTCAGAGTAAATGAAGTTGGATGGATCAATTGGCCGGATTACAATTGTCGCATTTTCAAAAACGATCCAGAGAAGATTCTCTTTGTTAACTCTTTACATGAAAGTATAGCGGGTTTTGAAAAACAAATTGTCATCGAAGCGAAACCCGAACTCGCCATATGGCATATTAAATCTATCGAGAAACAATATAACAGGTGGAAAGAAGGGGGGTGTATAGTCGATACTAACCCAGATTTATATGACAAACTTATGTAATTGGAATAAACATTAAAATATGAGTATTTAGTATGGGTAAGAAAGGTCGTCGTGAAAAGTTATCACCATGTTCATATGAAGCTGAGTTTTACGAAGAAGACTTTGATATGGAAATAAATGTTCCGACGACCGTCCCGAAGAATGATCATCAGAGGGATTATAATCGCGTTTTATACGGTATGAAACCTATGGTGTTTGCAATAGGGCCAGCTGGTACGGGTAAAACTATGTTAGCCTGTTATGCGGCTATACAAGGATTAAACGATGAATCATTTAATAAAATCATCCTAACTCGTCCAGCAGTTTCTGTAGAAGAAGATATTGGCTATTTACCCGGAACACTCGAAGAGAAGATGGATCCATGGACGCGTCCTATCATGGACATATTCGGTGAATTTTATACACAAAGTCAAATAGCTTCGATGATTAAAGAAAAAGTAATAGAAATTTGCCCACTCGCGTTTATGAGAGGGAGAACCTTTAAAAATGCCTTCATCATAGCCGATGAAATGCAGAATAGTACCCCGAATCAGATGAAAATGTTACTCACGCGTATGGGTGACGAAAGTAAGATGGTCATTACAGGGGACCTTAATCAACACGACCGTAAGTATGACGATAACGGACTAAAAGACATATACGAAAAGATAAAAGATAAACGTCACAAACATATAGAATGTATTACATTTGAACACGCGGATATAGAAAGAAGTTTAGTAGTTAAAGATATTTTGGAAATTTACGGTGATTTAAAAGAATAGTTCTTAGTATATAAATGCTGTATGGTATAGGAATTTCAGAAGGTCTCTGTATGGAGAGCATTCGTATCGGTGGGAAAAAACATGTATTGTTCCGCGGTGAATCGGGTAAAGTTTCTATGCTAGAGGCACAATGTCCACATAGAGGTGCCAACTTATGCAAGGGTAAAATAAAGGGTGATCATGTTCAATGCCCATACCACGGTTGGGAATATGACGCAGATGGAAAACTCGTTAAAGTACCATCCACACCTAATATCCCTGTAGGTGGAAATATTGGTTCTAAACCCGTCGTAGAAGATGGCGGTTTTATTTGGACTGCAAAGAAAAATCAACCTCTCCCAACTCGATATTGTAAAGAACTGACCGATCCCAAATGGGTTCAAGTTTACGGGTCTAAAAACCTAGAGGGTAATATTTACGACTGGATTTTAAACGCGACTGATATTTCACATATAAATTACGTCCATAACTTTGCCGACGAAGACAACGGAATAGTTAAGAATCTTAAAATTGAAACAATTGATGATTACGTTGATTGTCACGCAGTCGTTCAACCTAAAGCCTCGTCTACATTCACTGAACATATGCAGCCTAAAGATGGTGCACCCGTTCACAGTAGATTTGTTGCCCCAGCTACGTCTATCGTACGTATCAAATTGGCCGGCAAATATGAATTTATAACGTTTAGTACCCTTTCCCCTATAGATGACACTCACACTAAAATGTCGTGGTGTATGATGTACCCAAAAACACCCTTAATGAACAATCCTATCGTCAATAAAAGATTTCACGATAAAATGTACGAAACGGTCGCTCAAGATGAAGCTATAATTAAGGAGATTGATTGGGTTCCGATGTTTGTAAACGCTCCGTGCGATAAGTTTCAAATTGAAGCATTACAGCTCCTCGAAGGCTAAATCACCGTATAAATCTTCCAGCACTTCGAGTGCTTCTCGTGCAAATTTAAGCGAGGCTCCGCACGTTTTCGCCTTACACTCTGCGATTTTTTTATCCTTTATTTGTGTTCTTTTGTATTTAGATATACGTTGTGACAATGTTGATAACTTCATCGGTTCTACCATGGGGTTATGAACTATGAATACACGTTTTTTATCATTGGAATCGATTGAACATTTTGGAACCACAACTTTTGCGGTCACCGTTATCATTTACTATTATTTCTAAAATTATTCGTCGGATTTCTTAACAACCTTCTTGGCTGCAGGTTTGGCCGCGGGTTTGGTCACAGGCTTCTTAGCGACCGGAGCAGCACTGGCACCCGGGGGACCCTGAGGACCTCGGGGTCCGGCTGGACCCGGAGGTCCCGCGGGACCGGGGAGACCCACACCTCCAGATCCTCCAGATCCACCAGCTTCACACATATCAACAAGTTGAGAGATTATTTGGAATAACCGAGTTTTGTCAAGGTGTGCCTGAGTGAGCTCAAAATCAATTCGTTCGCGAATAGTCGACATTTTACTATATATAAAAGAAAGATTATCTTTATACTAAATGTTATTCATCGGTCCAACACTTTTGGCTGGTATAGGTCAACACGCCCAGAAATATACGAAACTGTTCAAATCATCTGAGTATTATCAAATAGGATCTAAACTTCCTGAAAGTGATCATGGCCTGATATTTCTTTTACCCATCGCCAATAACATGGAGTACGTTACGTATGCGAGAACACGTATCAAAAATTTAGCTTGTATGACCGTATGTGAAACCGAAACAGTTCACGAAGATTACGGTATGATCATGAAAGAATTTAAAGATGTAGCTGTTCCCAGTAAATTTTGTAAAAGGGTACTGTCGAGACAGTTTCCCGATAACAATTTCTACGTAGTTCACGCACACATACCCAAACCTCGAAAGAAGCCGTATACTTTTTATTTCATAGGAAACGTTCTCGATCAACGTAAAAATTTCAATAAAATTTTAGAAGCATTCATACGTATGAATGAACCTAATACACGATTACTGGTTAAAGCGACGTGTAAACAAGATATACAAATAGAAATACCTAGAGTGGAAATTATTAACGGTCTAATTCCTGTTGATAAGATGGATGAAATACATTGGAGAGGAGATTGTTATCTGAGCTTTTCGAGTTCGGAGGGTGTTGGTATGGGAGCTGTAGAGGCGGCATTAAGAGATAAACCAGTGATAATTACAAATTATGGTGGGGCACCGGAATACATAAAAACACCGTATACGATAGATTGTGAAATTCAGGAGTTGGAGAAGGACGATTTCTTGTTTAAGAAAGGTATGAAATGGGGCAAACCAAACTTTGACCAACTCTTGGAGTTCATGAAATCTGCGTACGATAATGATGTGAGGTACATGAGACATGATTATACTAAACATTTAGTGAGTAAAGAAACCGTTTTAAGCGAATTCCTGTTGAATGTAATTGGTGATGAAAACTACCAATCCAGTTAAAAGTGCCCCCGAACCTAACATACCCTTCTGGGAGATGAGCATCATGTTAAGCTCGTCGATGAATGAAATACCCGTGGGTTTTTTAAGTAATTCCGGTAACATCTTGGCTAAAGCTAAGTATACAATCATAGAGATGACGACGGGTTGAAGTGTTTCCTGATCTAACATTTATATAACATGATAAAATAATATCAAGAACCAACTACACATTTTTTACCTAATACCATATCATCCTGTTTAACATTGTGTTTCTTACAATAATTTCCACACACCGCCTTAAACGTACACCTCTTACCCTTGAGGGTTAACGATTGGCAAATATTTGAACTCTTGACGAGTTTAAACTCGACGACGGGTGTAGTATCCAATATAAGGATCGCCGACCTATCCCGTTTTTTCTGTGCGTGTGTATCGTATCCCCGTTTTAATTTCACCAATCCCTTCGCCAGATGGATACACTCATCATCTGGCGAAGACACTTTCCGTATGCGCATAGCATTCTCGAGGCACTCTTGGTAAGACATTTTACATTTAAGAAATATCGTGAGCGACTTAGGTTTTATTCAGTATTTTTTTCTTCGGGGTCAGCTGGTCCTCTTTGTGTAATAGAGCCTGCGGCCATATTAACTATAGCTTCGGGATCGAAATCAATAGTAATACCGTTTTCTTGTAAAATATCCTTAATATTCTTGGATGTTGTATCGAAATCGGCACAGAATCCCGCACGAGTCTCTACGATGAGTTCCTTCAACTGAGTGGAAGATATGGTAGACTCATCATCTTTGCAGAATCGTTTAACGATCTTATCCTTTAGAGTATCTAATTCTGTGTATAAAAGATCGGCGACCTCGTTAATTTTAACATTATCACCCATATCTAATTCATTTTTAAGTTTAGCTTTCTCGTTATCGATCTGTGTGATTATCTCGTTACAGGGTACTTGCATATCAGAAAATTCATCTAACTTATCGAGATCTAACTCTTTCGCGTACAGAAGAGAACATATAGGACCCTGGACTTTAGGAATCACGATCTCTTGGATACGCGCAAAAAAATCTAAAAGAAGACTCGTGTCGGGAGAATACGAAAATCCGAAAATTCGGTTAGTGCTCCCGGCACCCTTTTTCTTTCTGAGAAGTTGAACAACAAACATAACCACAAAACCTATGATTAAACCAACTACGAAAGGTAAGGCTTTATTCATTTAAAGTATAAAAACATTATAATTTCATGTTTATAAAATGGACTTCCTGTTGCTCGCGATGTGAAGCTCCTCTGAGTCCATGTATAAAAACGTACGAGAAAGAAAATAAAAAATTTATAAAATGGTATCGGCGCATACGCCCCATTTTTATGGATAACAATCATAAAATGTACTCATTCACCGGTCTTAAACTAGAACGCGTATGCTATTCATGTTTCATACAAAAACCAAAGATCACACCCAATCTTTTGAAACTCAGAGAAATGGGGCAGATACGCCATATGTTACCTAAAAGTAGAGCTAAAAATGAAGAAGAGTTGCTCATGTGGTTCGGTGGTCTTTTGCGATGCGCTAGAAAATTTAATTTAAATATAAATTCTTAAATATATTTTTTTAAAAAATATGTTGAGAATAATTTTTAAAAAATAAAATAGTTTGATATTTTAATGGTGGTAGATCAAGATCTAATCACAGTGATGAATACCATAGATAATATGAGGGAACATATGTCAGAAGGTCAGTATCTCAAGACTTGTGATGCTATAAAACGGATACACAAGAAACTGACTAATCCTAAAGTTCCCCTTCCAAGATTTAATACTAGATTTACACTCAAATGTTTTTACATGTTCTCTTATGCCGTCTCGGTAGTAAAAGTTGTAGGTAAGATTACAAAAATTGTTTCTAAACGTTAGTAAAGAGATGTTATCATCGGTGCCAAACTATTTTTGTTGTATCACAAAACCGTGTCGCAATAAAGTTATGCTACAAAATGAGAGTAAATTCATTGTAAAATATGAAGTGTACATTTACAAGGGAGCTTCGGTGGGTAAAATAGATGCCGCTATTGGTACGGGTGTTTTTGAAGGTAGAACGGCGTTAGAAATTATCCAAGCCGAGGGTCTTAATCCAGAAGAAGGGCGTATACCGGTAGGTGGTACCGCTTATGTTACCTGTGGATACGGGGGTAAAATTGCGATACGTTATTTTTTCGAAGATTTACATGCGGATTATACAGATGAACTACGAAATTTTCAAGTTCTCGATGTAATAAAATTCTTACAACCAAGCGAAACAGAGATCGAGAAAATAACAGAAAGAAAAAAGGAAGCTGAAAAATTAGAACAAGAACTAAATAATAAAAAAATTCGATGTGGAACGTCTAATCAGTATAAATCCAACTGTAGTGATAACGGAAATGGACCGAAAATACAGTGTCCAATATGTGGTGGATGGTATTGTGTATATCATTCTGAACCCAAAAATATGTTCAAGTCCGCCTTAACCATAAGTGGACATTATTGCCCAAACGCACCGTAAAATAGAACCTAAGTAGATCGAGATTTACGCATTTTTAAACTAATCTAAGAATGGACGATTACGTGCAATCCATGAATGAGTACTTCTTCCTTATGAAAAAAGCCGGATTTGACGAATACACGCATGAGGCGCGTGAACTATTCGACAACTCCCTTGCTCAGATAGATCGCGATGCCGCCATCACCCTCGTGGAGCTCCGAAAGGAGGCGGAGGCGCTCAAGGTGGAGAACGCACGGCTGAGGGACGAAGAGCCAACGGATGACAAAAATTTATTTGAATGTTTCAAAAATGTCATTCGTGAAAATCGCTCACATTACATGTCCATGTATAAGAGCAAAAGTAAGATTAACGGCGAACTCTCAGAAGATTTCATTTATGAACACTTCCGGTGTCTTGATTGTGGATCTCGAATTTCAAAAGAACGTCCGGGAACGAAATGTCTTGATCACACATGTATGGGGTGTGGCAAAAAGTATCAAACCAAAGGTGAAGGTAAAAGTTTAAATGCACTCAAAAACTGTATTCGTATGGGGCAATTCAGAACAATTGGAAGTGACTATAATACGCGATTGAACAGTGTTCGAAATCGCGAGTGTGATTTTATTTGTGTGTTTTATCAAACAAAAGATGGAGTTGCGGACAGTTTAACAGGGATCCTACACGTTCCCGCGAATAAGATCACCGAAGACCATGTGATTCCTTGTAAACGTCTCAAACCACCCGCGCGACGAGCTGGTTACCAAGGGTGTAACATACTCATGACTTCATTTAACATCGTGCATTTGGAATAAACCTAAGTTAGAGAATAGAAACGTTATAAATATAAGAATCATGGAGAGCGTTGAGAAACTCACGCATATCGAGCATGTACTTAAACGTCCCGACTCGTATGTCGGACCAACCGATTTAAGTACGGAATCCTATTGGATTCTTAACGGTCAAAAATTTGAAAAAAGGAGTACCAAGTATTCACCTGGTTTACTCAAGATTTTTGATGAGATCCTCGTCAATGCCATCGATCGCAACTCACTCCATCCTAAAAATGTAACGTCCATCTCCGTATCCGTAGATAAAGTATCTGGTTCCGTCACCATTGAAAATAATGGCCCACTGGGTGGAATCTCTGTTAAAATGCATGAAAAAGAAGGAATCTGGAATCCTGAACTCGTATTCGGACACCTTCTCACGAGTACTAATTATGATGATAATCAAAAGCGGATTGTCGGAGGCCGTAATGGATATGGAGCCAAGTTGACGAACATCTACTCTTCTGAATTCTCAATCATCGTAAAGGACCACGAAACAAAGCAGACGTACACACAAAAGTGGTCAGATAACATGTCAGTGTGTGAACCTGAAAAAATCAAAAAACATTCGGGTGCCACATCATCCGTGTCCATCACATTCATTCCT
>MDSX01046357.1_pt1 | contig 20709 bp, 30 predicted proteins | sample 811141 | NCBI WGS metagenome assembly MDSX01 (sample SAMN05326642, study PRJNA326480) | marine metagenome | isolation source: seawater | place: Atlantic Ocean: South East | collected 2010 | reverse complement strand
CCCCACCTCCGCCAGCGCCGCCCCAGGTGCCCCAGGTGCCCCAGGTGCCCCGCCCCCTGTCCATCAGCGTCCCACCACCGCCGCGCCCGGTGGTGGCCCCGGGCGTGTCGCCCGGTTTATGGAATAAGTTAAGGAGTAACACGTGGGGGGTATCTACAATGGAATTTAGGGACCGTTTGGTGTCAGTTTTAAAAGAGGTCAGAGATGATCCCACTCGGGTACATGAAATAGAGATCAGGTTGGGGTATAAGGATGGTGACAACTTTGTACCCAACGTTGGACGTAACAACTACACCAAAATTGTTCAATGCCTTGACACAAACAAGAATTGGAATTGTGTCAAGACACAACAACACGTCGATTACTTCTGCAATCGTCGCAATGCCCGTCTTACCGTAGAGAATGGTAAGGAGACCAGTTGCATACGCAAGACACGCAAGCAGGTGTGGGACTTCCCCAACTTCAACGGTACCAATTGGGGGATCAGACTGTCATGGTGTATAGAGACACCCTTTCCGATCGAGGAGTTTGGGGATAACGCTGACTATTCTAGGGACAAGTCGCGCATGCGCTTCGAGCACCACAACGCATACGGGATGATTTGGTACTACGACGCCACCATCGTGCAGACCAAAGATGACGACATCAGAGACAAGGACGCAGATATTGGTAACCATATGTACGAGTTCGAATTGGAGGTGAACACCGAGAAGGTTACCGATATGAACTACCTGGCGCACTCCACCGAGTTAAAAGTCCTCGATATTGTTGACATCGTTTCGAAGTGTTAGACACCCTGTGTGGCTGAGCTTGCTACACAAGTCACTGTATACAGGGATGCCTATGGTCTGGCACCTCCTTATGAAGCTAAAGTCTTCGCTGAGGTACCTGTTGCTAATTGGGCATATCATACAATCAAAGATGGCAATGTAGTCGTGGTTCTGGTCGAGAAGGTCGTTTTTGCACGTCAGTGTGTCGGCGTAGTGGGCGTACGCCTTCTCGAGGACCTTCCGGGGTATCAGCATGAACCCCGTGGCGGCGTCCACAACCGAGGCGAACCCGTTGTTTATCGACCCCATGTGGCTCAGGTCCACATTGATGTTGTAATCCAACCCAACGGTTTGGACGCCCTCCGTGGTCACGAGCCGTCCATCCAGCTTCCGCCGTATCTTGTCCCAGTTGAGAAACTTCTTGCTGTACACCCCCGTGAGGATAGCATCGTCACATTGGGCAGCGTGGGTGATCAGACGCAGTATTTGCTGGAAGTCGAAGCCGATGTCAGCATCCACAAACAACATGTGCGTGCACCCCGAGTGGTAGAACTTGTGTGCCATCAGATTCCGAGCCCTCTGTATGAGAGACTCGTTGGACACGAAATCCAAACGAGTCTCGATATTTATGGCCTTCAACTGTCGCACAGACTCAATTAGGCTCTTGGCATAGGGCACCAGACACTGCCCACCATACATAGGAGTGGCAATGTACAGCTTCATTGACCTGTGGTTTAAAAATAAATGTATGTTTGTACCGCAATGCTCGCATTTCTGAGGTTTTTCCGTGTACAATGCTTCTACACTTGGGTGGTGTGCATGTATATTGTCCATATACACACGTGGGTGGTGCACAAACCCCAAGAAGCATGCAGCACCGGTTGTCCGAGTTGAGAGTTGTACGCAAGTACTTGCAGCCCATCTATAGGTTCAGTACACGTCATCCGCCACCCTGTCACCCCAGGATCCGTATCCTACGTGTTTTTTTTGACAGGTGGAGACGCAAGGTCCACTGCCCCCCTCCCCCAACCAGGAAGCGCACGCGTGACGTGGCGGATAACCTGTGGATAAAACCCCTTGGGATCATACATCAACCCGCTCATTGCATTGTGAAGGGAGAGTTGAACGTGTACAACACACTCGATGTTCGAAACCATCCGGATATACGGAAAAAAACTGCTGCTTGTACAACTTAAACGCGGAAGTCTAACCGAACTTGTCCTAGACAGCACAAGCACACCAAAGTTGGACGTGGTGCAATCGAGTGGGTTCCTGCTGTTTGACCCCCGTTACCTGTACATCGACAAACCCAACCACTACATCGTGCTCAACAACTTCGAGCTGTTTTTCGCCAGCGGGTACATCCAAAACAAAGCATTCCTCTACATCCCGTATCTGGTCCTGACAAACTCGTGTGTGTACGATCTTGCGAAGAGTGTGTCGCGGTATGTATCAAAAGTTCACCAAGTGCTTTGAGAAGCTGTCGATCCCCGCTAACATACTGCAGCACGCCGCCCACCACGAGGCTGAGATGAAAGGCGGGGTGTTCTCTGGGGATCCCACCCAGATATGCGAGTTGATAGGCTTCCTGGGGTTCGATCGTATGTCTACCATGGTCATCGGTGCGGACAGAGAGATGCAACAGCGCATCAGCCTTCAGTTTCCCTACATTCAATTCGACCGGTGGGGAAACAGCACCCACAGAATCATCCTGGTGGACCGAACACCGTGGGTGAACCATACCACCGAGCTGCCGCCGTCCGGGATACGGTGGTACATGACGCGCTACGTGGAGCTCATACACCTGGGGTACGCACGTTACATCTTTAACTGGGTGGGAAGGTGCGAGGAGACCTGCGTCGAGGACGTTCTTCGTATTGGGCAGAGACAGTCCGTACAGCTGAGCCCTCTTCTGGTCCTTGGAGACGCCCTAGCCATACAACCGATGGAAAAGCACGAGATGAGTACGCAAGACATATGGAAAGAGATCTGGCACCGTGATGTCGTGTTGTTCAAACACAGCGAGACCAAAGTCGAGGTGGTTCTGAGGAACTGGTGGTGGAGACCCACCGAATTTGACAACTTGTACGCCGCCGTTTTTCTGGAACGTCCAAAATCGCTGAAGATGTTGCACGCGTGCCTAACCACGCTACGCTCCTCTGGGTTCCGCGGAAAGGTCATGTTTGCCTCGGAGGAATATAACCTTGCGAGTGTACAGGAGGACTTTCAATCCACGCTGTTCGAATCGGTAGACGAAATTGGAGTGCTCAAAAGACTTCTACATTTAAAATATAACTAAAATAAAAAGGATGTTGCTGTCCATATTGTCCGACATCTCTAACGTACCCACCGAAGTTCTTGTCAAACAACACCTGTCCAGGGCAAAAACGTTGCAGAAGATAACGCGCAGGGCGAAGCAAATGTGGGGTGAGGAGTGGGACATCGAACTGAGCAGGCTGTACCAGATCGATCCGAAAACTATGCTCAGTCACCAGTGTTACACGTTGCGGGAAAACGAGATTCTGTTTCCCGACTGTTTAAACGCATTCACGTTGTTAGCCACCCACCTTGGTATACTCGACCTGACGTGTTACAACGACGAGGTGTCCATGAGCCACGTCGTGATGACTGTACCCGATCAATTGACGCTGAGTGTTCCAAACATAGTCAATGCTCTCAACAACCCCGCCTCCAAGTTGATACTCAATACGTTCCGTTACCTGAATATGGACACGGGGGTTCGGTTCCTGAACCGGTTAACGTTCCACAAGTGCACCCCCACCGACGGCATCCCCTACAAACGGTTTGTCCAACTCGGTGGGGAGGTGTCCGACGCGTGTGGGTACAAGAGGAATTGCGCGTTGTCCGTCTCCGGCGTGACGACGGACAACGAGACCTATCAATGCGCGTGCACGTTGTTCTTGGACCTACCCTTCAACCCGTCCGGCAAGGGATGGGCCTCGCCGTCCCAACAACACGAGCTCTGTATCGAGAACGGTATACAGTTCAAGGGAAACGCACAAAACAGCTGGAGTGCACACCTGGGGAGGGGGGCCAACGAGATGGAGACGAGATACGCGTCCTCCATCCACCGTTACGTCCGCGACGGCAGCGCCATACACGACCTACCGGCGGGCCTCCCCCTTGGGATCCTCGTGGGTAGGTGCGGGCCCGTCGCCCTCGCCGCAGCCACGCCCACCCATTATTTGCCCAAACGGACGCACGGGTTCTTCGCCGAAGACAACCCCTCGAACCTGATGGCCCACATCAGGCTCAGCACCTCCAACGTGCGCTCCAACGTCATCGTGTACAACCCGACCCCGGAAATATTTCTGTACTGTGTGGGAAAACGCAGAATCCGAGCGGGCTCAGGGTTGTACCACAACGGCAGGGTCATACGTCAAAAGCACGGGGACTACAAACGCTTTCCCTTGTAGAGGGTGTTCGCCTTCATCAGGACGCCCAACACGAGGAACAAAAGGCCTATATACAGCAACCGTTGTTCCCTGAGTACCGCTTCAGACACGTCTGTCGTGTCTGAGGCAAGGTCCACAAAGACGTTGCAGAAGCTGGTGACAATCTTGTGGCACAGCCACGGAATCATTATATGTCTGTTGACTAATGATGGATATAATAAATCAAATCAAAGACCACCAAACCCAAATCAAACGGCTCAGGCAGCTGTTGAAGGCCGAACAGAAAGCGCAAAAAAGCATCACCATCCCAGACATAGACACCACGCGCCAAATCAACCCCCACCCACAGGTCGAGAACGACACCACCCTCACGGAGTTCCTTGCGAGATTCGTCAGCGAGCTTCCGGACGATGGTAAATGTAGCATAAACGATCTCCAATCCGACGACCCGCACATCAAAGAGGCGCTCTGTCAGAACATGCAAAATGTGGTCTGCAAAGGGTTGTTGTACCGCAACCACCTGCGACCCGAAATGATCAAGCGTTTCAAAAAGGTAACGTTTGTGTCCAGGACCAACACCCTCCACTGGAGAAAGTGATTTAAGGACATTTCACCCCACTCGTGTCGCAATGGAGCCCCTTCTGCTGCTGCGGACTGTGCAGAGCACTTGCTTCAGGACGTTGTGGGAGACCCTGAAGGAAATTCTCGTTGACGTCACCCTCAACTTTAACGAAGACGGCGTCAAGCTCAACGCCATAGATGGCTCCCGAGTATCCCTCATCCATCTCAAATTGGACGCCTGTAACTTCGAAGAGTACCACTGCCCACGGCCATTGTCCGTGGGTGTCAACACGATGGCCGTGTACAAGCTGCTCAAAAGCCTGACGAACTCGGACTGCATCTCTTGGCAGGTAGACGCCGACCAACCCAACAGTCTCAAACTCATGGTGGACAACTCGGAGAAGAATTACAAAACCTGTTACAGCCTCAAACTCCTAGACCTGGACGAACAGATTCTTAGAATTCCAGATCTCACACAGAAGGTCAACATTGTCAACATGCCATCGGTGGAATTTCAAAAATTTGTCAGAGATATGAATGGGTTTGCTGATAACGTCACGATACGGATGACGCCCAACCGACAACTTATCATGCAGTGCGACGGGTATCTAGCATCCCAAGTAACCGTTCTTGGGGAGAGCCAAGATGGCCTGCAGATCTCCACAGACAACGATATCGTGACCACCGAGGATATCTTCAGTGGTCACTTCAGCCTAAAGTATCTCACCCTATTTGTCAAGGCCACGAACCTCAGTAACAGCTGCGAACTCCTCCTCCGGGATACATACCCCCTGATTCTGCGGTACTCGGTGGCCTCCCTAGGTACCATCATCTTCTGTCTAGCGGGAAGGTGTAACGATTAGGCGTGGGTAATCTCCAACAGGAAAGTGTGGTCTACCTGTTGTCCAGTGCTAGCAATGTCGACCAACGTGCCATCGCTCTTTAGAAACTCTATTTTGAAGCTGTGCAAGGTGGGCCTCTGGCCGTCGAACTCGACGGACTTGATGGACAGGTCGCTTCCCTTCATGGTCTTGTACGAGCCCTCCGCCATGTTTCCGTTGTCAAAGTAAACAATACAAAAACAGTCGTTTAGGTTGCTAGAACTGGACGAGTTGTACAGGTTGGAGTCAAAACCACCTAGTTTAATGAAATAATACATTTCGTCCTTAATTTTGGGAAAGGTCATGTTTCTCAGCTCGACTTTGCTGACGCCCTTCAGAGTGGGGATATCCAGATCGCCGAACCTCACGTTGTAGCCAAATGGGTGGGCCTTTCCCAACACATGTCTGGAGTCGATGAACACACGTGTTATCATGTAAAATTACCAACAGAAAAAAATGTCACAGTTTTTGGGGGTTTAGTTACTGTACGCGAGTCCTCCCATTCCGCTAACTATGCGCAGAATGTTGTAGCTGATGGCGTATATCGAGAGGGTGACGTCCTCCTCCAGCTTGTTGGTACCGAAGGCTGCATCAGAGGGGCCCACCCAGTGGCGTGTCACGGTACCGTTGCCCGGCGTCGGGTCCTTGTACTGGGAGCTGGGGTTGAGGGTCAGGTGGAGGGAGGCGTTGTCAATCCGGCTAAAGTTCAGGGTGCCCGAGGGGTTGTGCTCCTCGGGGCGGAGGGAGAACGAGTAGCAGTAGATGTGGCGGCTTGGTATGCGCGTGTGGCACTGGAACGGCACCACTAGGCGGAAGTACGACCCCGGGCGGGAGCCGAAGCGTTCGTGCCCATTCAGCATGAGCATGGCGTCCCTGACGTACTCGTGCCCTTGGATCAGTTGGTCCGTGGTGGTGTACGTATCCACCCCGTCCCTCACCTTCTCCACGCCCTCGCCAAAGTTGAACTCGTCACCAACTCGGTTGACGAACCAGATGAGCTCCTTGGTGGGGTGGTTGAAGTTGAGGCGTACCTTTTTGGTGGTGATGGAGTTCTTGTTGAGTCTGATGGACTCGTGTCCCGTGAACTGAAGCTGCTCGATGAGGTATTCGTGGGACACCTGCGCAAAGCGACGGCGCTCGTCGGTGTCCAGATAAACGTAGTCCACCCATAGGGAGACACGGGGGTCCTCAGTCGTTTTCGCGCCGAACTCGTAGAACGCGGGGCTGCCATCGAGCAGACCGGTCATGGGATCCCCAGTGCCGGAATCGACGAGGTTGTTCTTCACGAGTTTGTGCATGGGTGCGAAGCTCATGTGGAGCTTGACTTCGTGGTACTGGAGGGCAATTAGGGGTAGGGCCAGTCCGGGGTTCTCATTGAACCAGAAACGAAGGGGCATGTAGTAGGTGATGCCCCCCTTGCCGTGGGACCCCATGTGGGAGTCGAGGTTCTGGTAGACGGAGGACAGCTGCTTGTTCCCACCGGCCCCCTCGGTGGCCAGTTTGTCCTGGGGCATCCCGTCCGCGTCGTACAGCTTTCCCACCATGTGCCCGTACCCCACACGTTTCTCCTCGGGGGTTCTGAGCTCGTCGAACGCCTCGTAGAACTGGTTGTAATGTTTGTCGATACGCTGCCCGCCGATCTCGATCTCGCACGACTCCAGGAACCTGTGCATCACAGAGTTGACGTACTGGTAGCTGTGGGTGCTATCGGAATGCTGTATCGGGAGGTTCTCGCCATCCCCCGTTGACAATTGGACCCCAGTGACGGTACCCGCTTCTGGGAAGGTGACTTGCAGAAACATTCCGGTGACCAGGTCTCCGTTACGACTGATGGTGACGGAGGCTTTCTTTCCGAAACCGGGGTCTCCGTTGAACGTCTGCTCGATGCTCTCTAGAGCGAAGTTGGTGTGCCTGCGGTAAATGAGCTTGAAAAAGGTGATTTGTGGGGACCCCGTGAGATAAACGTCCTGGGCACCGTACGCGACAAGTTGCATGAGACCCCCTCCCATCTGGGTTGTGTGTATATACCAACCCTCACATTTTTTTTACACCAATGGTGTCACGACGCCCACACGGATGTTGGTCACGGTGTTGTTTTTACTGAGCTCGCGTCGCTTTCTCCCACCCTTGTCCCTGATGTACCGGTGCTGGATGGCATGCACCATGTCACAGTTGACCCTTTCCTCGTTTCGAATGGCGTATTTCAGCACGTCGTTGGCGAAGCACCATCTGAAAAAATTCAGCTGGGCCACGGTGGTGTGCAGCGCCTCATCTGGGTGGATGGGGTGGATGTTCAGAGCAATCCTGTCACGCCTAGCGAACGGGTCGAATGCCTTCTTGCTAAAGGCTTTCAGGCAGGATTTGTATGCAAGGTACATATTGAACTCCTTGCCCTTAACGTTGTAGCAAATATTACGGTTCTTGGAATAGTTTGTCACTAGCCAATCCAAGATACGTAGACTGACGCTGCTCTTGTATCTGATTATACAAAACAGTTGCAATGTGTGCCCAGGGTTGTTGTGATAGTATTGCAACAGGGCTTTCAGGAGCAACTCATTCTTCCCTAGAGGTTTCATCTTTGGTGTAGGGGTGTGGTGCTTGTGCTTAAATAACACAACTTTTAATAGTTGTGTATCCCAACATGTCCTACAACCAGTTCTTGGGTCTTGGGGGCTTTGGGGGAGCATCCTCAGGTGTAGGCGGGGGTGGAAAGGGCCCTAAGGGCGACCAGGGGTCTTTCGTGTGGTCCTTCGGCAACCCACCCAACCTTGACCAGCATTTCCGTCTGGAGGACGAGGAACTGACTGTGCACAAGAATGTGGTACCCTCTGGTGACAACATTGTGGATCTGGGGGTAGAGGGCATAAGGTTCAGGACCCTGCACGCTGACAGCGTGAATGCCTCTAAGGTTCGATATAGCAACGGTCAGGTAGAGGTGTCCTATGACTCCGACGGTCAACACAGGATAAAAGTTGGGGATGCTAGTGTTGTGTTCGGGGTGACAACACTTGCGGACAACCCCGACAAGATAGACCCAAAGTACGTGGATTTCACGGGCTTACGTTTTATCGATGTAATTGGTGGTGACCAGGACCTGGAGGAGCTGCTGGTCGAACGCCCGTTGTTACAGTCAGGGGACTACTTCGTAGTCAACACAGATGGGGCGTTCGGTTACGAACGTTTCGATGACATCGACAACGTGGCTTCTAGGGGGGATATCATAGTGTTCACGCTGGAGAGGTTTGTTAAGGTTCCCTTTCGGATACCGAACCATTCTGTCTCTACCATCCACATCGCCGACGGTGCGGTCACGGCACCCAAACTTACGGAGGGCTGTGTCCACCCCGTCCATGTGGCAGACGGGAGCATATCGTCGGTCAAACTTCAGCCCGACATTGTCCTCCAAAACGTCACAGTGAACAGGGAATTTGTTTCCCGTACGTTTTGCAGCAACCAGGAGGAGACCTTAACGGACCCGATGGAGAACAACCATTTTGGCATTACCTTCGCAAACATGGGGGTGGTGTCGGTTGGGACATGGAGGGTGAATACAAATATAGACAGCTTGAAGTTTGAGATATGGAACGGGGTAAAGTGGGTGAACAAGTTCGAGCTGCGGTAGACATTTTTCAATAAAAGTTACCATTGTCGTAGGAATCAGGGTATTCGCTGTCGCTATCATTCCCGTACAGCCCCTTTGTAACGTTGTATCCAGGGGCCGAGATGACTGGCCTGAAGTCCGTTGGGATGGTGCTGTCCGTCATCGATAGCACCCTGAACTGGAGCACGAACCACCCGGACGTTTCCATCTCCTCACCGTCTTGGTCGGCAATAAACATGTCGACGGACTTCAGGGCGGATATTGGGTGGATGGTGGACCGGAGGGTGTTCTGGTCCTCGATGTATACCATATCGGTGGGAATGATGAAAGTGTTGAGAGCGGATATGTTCACCTTCGCCGCCTCAGGGGCTTCCAGTTGGGGGTAGTGGGGGAAGGGCGAGTTGGCCTCGACGACGTGGGCCCCCGTAGGTAGTCCCAACATTCGGCAGATCCGCGGGTGGTTGCCGTCGAAGGTCACCCTAGCACTACCGTTTATCATCTTCCCCAACTTGCTGTTGTATGTGACACCCAGGCTGGCCAACTCCTGGGAGAGGTCCCCCTCGCTGTACCGCCCCTTTGGTATCTCAATTGTTCCCGTGCCTCCTCCGTCGGTAGAGTAGCTCAGGGTTTTGGGCTGGCTCAGATGGCCGTGCGGTCTGGCCACATGGCACAACTTCAGCCTAACATCGATGACGTTTTGGAGGACTTCCGGGAGCTGGATCGTCTTTTGATACGGGTGGTATTGTAGGAGTATCTCGTGATCTCTTTCCGTCCCATGTGTTTTTAGGAAGTGCACATCGTCCATTTTATTTTCTGGTTACACTGTATAACCCAAAATAATGCCAATGCCAGGAATGTCCGACGGCCGCACTTTTGGTCTTGCGCCTTACGTCACGGAGAGTTCTGTGATCCAAAACTCCTCAGATCTTAGGAAGACCCCAAGCAACATAAAAACGTACGAGAATCGCATGTATGTAGACACCAACATAACACCAGCCTGTAAAAAATAATGTTGTAACTGTATAACAAAATGTCATTCGGTTGTTCACTGAAACAAGCATGGGGGGTGGACGGCTTCCATAAGGAGAAGGAAAGAACCATTCGGGACAACAATAGGGCTCACGAAATGCCGCCCGTGAGCTGCGTGCCCCACGTCGATGCTCCCCCACCACAGGTACCACTACCCACCAGGGGGGGTGACGAACCTGACGTGCGCGTGCTGTATGCGATCGGGGTGGGTGTGATGACCGTGCTGTTGCTGGAGGTCGTCTTCAAGATGGGACGGTCTAGCTCTTAAGTCACCTTGTCGATGATATCCTTGATGAACCGCTGTATTGCGTTATTGGGTACCCAATCATCCCACGTATCATACGACTCGTTCATGCCTGCCGCCAGGGCGTGGTCGTTGTCGGCTCTGGTGAAGCTCGCCTCGTTGTCATCGGTACTGCCGATGCTGCTCTCGCTGCTGGATAACTCTTCGTTCTGTCTTCGGTTCTCCTCGATCTTTTCGACTAGGTCCGGGTCTTCGAACAGGTGCATACACTGGTGCCTCAACGCGTAGATCATGTCCGTTGATGTGACCGAGCGCTCCGAGGCTTGGGCGTACATGTCGGCCAGGTGGCTACAGTTCTCAATCAGTGTCACGAAAATGGCAAACACCTTGTCGTCCTCGATCTTTCTGCACAAAGGGTTCATACCGTTTGTACATATTTTTTATATTTTTGATGTCTATACATGCCTGGGGGGACGTATATATCGATGAATAGGGGTTCTCCAGCGGCGGCAGGTGGGGCGGTCGTCATATTCCTGTTGTTGGCCGCCCTGGGACTGGTCGCGTACTACGTGTACAAAAAACCTTGCGATTTAAAAGAACACGTACCCAAGCTGTACAAATGGATATTCCACAAAAGCGACATAGATTGGCCGAAAGATCCGAAGGGGTGCACAGAAGACCCGAGTTCGTGACGAGACATGTTCCGCAGACTGGGGCTACAGAGATCCTGCGCAACGACCACACCAAGATTAGGATGGACATTGGATGTGTCGTGCTGGCACATCCGTACGAGTACAAGTTGATACACGATAACGTGCTCGATAATCGCGAATTTATCCGTTGTGACCACGCGATTCGAGCCCACTTTGGGTTACCCGCCCAATCACTAGACGTTGTGCGGGTAACCCCAACCAGGAATCCCATCCTCAAGATCACGTCCGATCTCGTGGTGGAGGGTATAAATACAGGAGACACGGTGGGACTTCTCATTGAGGTCAGGTGTCTCAAGGGCAACACATACACTATAAGCCCAATTCGCATTCACGTCTATTGAGTTAAAGGCATTATGTCTAGCAAAAAACAAATGTCTGTCATCCCTCTCAAGGACTTCTGCCCAAAGGATGTGGTGTTCACCAAAAAGATGGCGTCCCAGACCACGGGGAGGTACTTCTGTTTCGTGAACTCCGCGTCGGGCTCCTCCAAGTGGTTGCTACAGACCCCCGTGATGTTGGCCCCCTTCGGTGTCAGCCAAGGCCCGGAGAGTGGCAACGACAACAAGCCCAACGGTGGTGACATGAAGCTGACACTCTCCTTCGGTGGGGATGACCCGGAGCTGGAGATGTGCCGCCAGAAGCTGATGGATTTCCAGGAGTTTGTCCTTCAGTACGCCGTGGACCACAGCCAGGAGTGGTTCGGTAAGCCAATGACGCGGGAAGTGGTCGAGAGCATGTACTTCCCCAATATTCGGAAGGACCCCAAGATGCAGTGGGCCGATAACTTTACTGTGAAGATCCCCAGCTCCATGCACGATGGAAAGGTGCAGCTGGACAAGCTGTACAGTTGGGACCCGGACTCTGAGACTCCCTGCATGTCAGAGGTCCCCGTTGACGAGATCATGCAGCACGTTGTGCGCCGAACGCGGGTGCAGGTGATCTTCACGTTGTCCCAGGTGTACTTCACTGGGTCCCGTGGGTTCGGCGTCAGTCTCAAGGCGCACGTAGTTCGTTTTGTCCCACAGTCGTCCCAGTCGGACATTTCCTTCTTGGACAGCACCCCGGTGGCCATAACGACTGCTCCGACCGATGTGTCCCTCGACCGTGACAGTGATGATACCGACGCCGACGAGGAAGATGCGTTATAGTTGGGCACACTAAAGTGTTGGACAACACTATATGGATATCACCGTTTATTCTTGTGAGGAACCCGACAAATATCCGGAATTGGAATTCGGATGTATAGAGAAACACGAGAACAAGTATTGTGTACAATTGTTTAACAAACACGATAATGATGACTTGCTATTTGCAACCCCTGTGGTAACCCTAGGGAGCGACGTAGACAGCGCCAACCCGCCATCGGAGTTGTTGGTCAGGTGTAACGATGACCTGGAGACCCTAATTAAACACTATAAGCAAATTTGTCTGGACGAAGCGGTACAGCAAAAAAAGGTTTGGTTTTCCCGAGATTTCGACACTGCGATGTTACAGGATTTGTGGAAGGACAATATCAAAAAGAATAAAACCATCAAATTTAAAGTTTCTTCCAGCGAAGAAGAACCCTTTACACACTATGGAACCGATGGGGCACCTACAACCGCGTTGTTGCCCAAGGATACCGACGTGAAGCTCTTGGTACGCCTAGAGGCGTTGTGGTTCAGTCGTTCCAACTTTGGCGCAACCTACACGGTGTTACAACTTATGGATGCAAGCGCCATCCAGGAAGCACCTAAGCGAGTTCGACACGTGGTCACGGAAAAAATGATTTAAGATTTTTTATTTTGTTGGGACTAGGATATACCAATGATTGCTTGTAACAACAACGTAGGACTTCTTGCGACCGCTATTGGTGTACTTGCCATCTATCTGCTGTTTTTCAACAAACCCTCCAAGCACAACACCACAGGGTACCGTCCGTCCGTTTCCTCTACCAGCCTACACAACAAGGAGTTCTTCAGGCCACACGACAAACTGGACGGCAACGACCCCCCACCTCACGTCGATGACAAATGTGCGGGCAACTTCATAGCGTCCCACTTGCTGCCCAAGGCCGATCCGAAGTTCAAAGAGTGGAGCGATCTGGCACCGACCGGGCCACTGGACGGCAACACCATGCTCCTAGACCCCCTGAAGGTGATCGGTTACGACACCGTTGGTAACCATCTCAAGAACGCGAGCTACGACTTGCGTAAGGAGCCGTCGTGCCCCACTAAGGCGGTCAGCCCATGGATCAACTCGACTATTGGTCCTGATCTGATGAGGAAACCCCTGGAGGATTGCAACATGTGGACCATGTCCAGCAACAAACAGCACTAGAGGGGGTGACTTAAAAACAAATGGACATGTTTGGAACAAGTAAACATGGAGGAACAGCAGCAGATGTGTACTATCGATTTCAAAAAGGTCGTGGAGAACTACGTCAACTTGTGCACCAGTGAGAAAGGTCTGAAGACTGAGCTCAAAGTGTTGCGGGAAAAGAAGTCCGCCATTTCGGAGGAGATAGTGAAACATATGCAGGATATAAACGCGGACTCGTGCAGGCTACCCTCCGGTGGGCGGGTGCAGGTCAAGACAAGTCAGACCAAGCCGAAGCTTACCCAAAAGGAGCTGCAAGACCTTATTTCCACACATGCACCCAAACTTCAGGATGTCATTGTTCGAGAAGAAGCCCAGATGGAACCAAAGGTCAAAACAACCTTGGTTTGTAAGTGATATGACTTAAGGGTTACCGTATCCTCGGGGATATACAGCATGGAAGACATTCTCACCACTAGTAGCGACGACGAAGACAGGACACCGCACTTCTTCGAACATCCCACGGAATGCCTGGGATGCGACCAAGATCAGGATTTGTGGGACATGTATGGAGTCATAAAGGATTTTTTTGACGACAACTATCTACCCACCACCAATCTTGATTTCTCCAACTATGTACAATGGGTCAACAATGATGACTCACCACTGTCCCTCACGACCTTGCACAACAGGTTACGAAGGAAGTTCGACCTGTATGACAAAACAGAATCACAACTCACATATTTTGTGTTTTGGTCCGCTTTGTCATCCTCAAGAACCACACCACGTTGGAGATCGCAACCACAGTCGCTATGATCCCAACGATATGATCCGATAACTGTGTGTCACTCGTTTTCGAGTTCCTGTTGCTGAACAAGTTGACCCCCACGGTGGCAGCTATCGTAACCAGTACCAACCACATGTTTGGTACCGGGAATCTTACACCCATGCGGGAAATACTGTACAGTGAGAACAACCCCCATCCTAGTGCCAGGATAACCATCTTCCTGCTTTTCTTCATTACGGAGTACCCATGCTTGGTGGGATCCTCGACGCTCTCGCTGTTGAGGTACGCCATGCTGCTGCAAACCAAGAAGGCGCCCACGATTGTGTCCATCGTGTTGGTAGGAGAGCTGTACGCCCAGTTGAACCTAAGGGAGTTGTTAAAGGTGGCGAAGGTGATCAGAGCTATCCCGTACTTTACCGCGCGACGCACCAGTGGTTTCATGTTGGGGTACGTTCTCAATACCCTCACGAATAAGGGTACGGAGATCAGGGCATCTATCAACACAGTCACCAAGTATCGCACGAACTCTCCACTGGACGTCGACGTCACGGCCATGCTTATCGCCCCCCGCCAATTCCCGCTCTGCAGCAACTTGTACCCAACATTGGTGGCAAATATCTTGTCAGCCAAAAAACCGATTGTGCTGCCGCCAAGTATGTCGCCATACATGAAGGTGGCGTCTGGGGATACCCTCGCGGACTCCAGCATTACCTCTATCCACACGAAAAGAAGGGCAACTATAAAAGACGCCCATACCCCTCGTGCTGTCTCCGAGGATGCCAGTGCGTTCTTTAGCATTATATTAATATTATATACCTGCTATATATTTTTTATAAACATAGACCACTGGATAATGGACGATTATTCAGACACCGAGGAGAGTATCAACTGGGACAGTGAAGCAGATTACCAGGACTGCGAGGGCGAAACTCAGGAACCGTTCTTTCGGAAAAGAGCCTACATCAAACACTCATTCGAGGACCAAATAGACAGTGATCTGGTAGAGACCGATGTAGACGAGGAATGACTTAAGAATAACCAAACACTAACAACACAACACAAGATGTGCGACTTCAAGGCCCTCCACAAAGAGGTATCTGATTCGTATGCACTATCCAGACGATCTCTGCTGGACAATCTAAACACTTGTGTGCAAAGTCTGTTCGAGCAAATCACTATGCATGATGACGACATCGTCAAGTCCATCCGCACGGAATCGGACACCCCGGTAGAAAATGGTGGGAAAAATCGTACCGTCGTTTGGCAATGCAGTGATAATCGCATCTCATGGAACGGAGACAACTTCTCCATCCGTCTCCTCCTCAAAGGCCCGGATCGCGGGGGGGTCTACGGGTACCCCTGGCTCACCAGGAAAGGGGTGACCCCACTCCTCGTACGCCTTAAGGAGCACTACGACCCCTTTGACGTGCATTTCACCCATAACGGACGCCGTGGTATACGCATTGTCATCAGCTGGCCATGAGGAACCAGCTGTGTAACATCTTCTACCCCTACGAGGAGCCCGTACCGTCCCTGTACCCCTTCTTTTCCCAGACCGAAAACACCATCTGTGCCGACGTCAAGGCGACGAGGGTCACGGTTTTTGGGACCAGCTGCAGGGGAGGGCTCTCCCGAACATCATGGGCACGCCAGTGGTATCACGATAATGATGGAAACGTGGTCAACATACACACCCAAGATCCCACATTTCCCCAAGAGCGGTGGACCAAGGTCAGCATCCATGCACGGATGTTGGCAGATGTGTTTTTCACCCTCACCTTTTACAAGGACAAAGCACAGGTTCAGGGTAGCCTCCGTGACGTCGACCTCCCCCACCTGACCTCCACCATCCTGGCGTGTGCAAAGAACGCGGACACGCCAATGTCGCTGAGGGCACCATATTTGGCACTAGCCGTGTTCAACGGGAATGTTGGGTTCAAGGTCTACCGAATGGATACCCCCACCGTGCTGGCTCAGCGGACAAACCCCTACCTACCAGCCTGCAACGTGCAGAACATCCAGCGTAACGTCGTGGTGGTGCGGTTTCTTAACACCGTTGTTCGGTTGCACTGCAACGGTACCTTCACCGTCTCGTACACCAAGTGTTCCGGGGACGCCATCTCGGAGATGTGGACCAACAGTGCACACGTCGCTGCCGCGGTGACCGAGTACGTCGTGTCGCATGTGCGAAACGGCACCCTCCTCCCCAAACGGAACTGTACCACGAACGGGGGAGGGTTCATCGCACAAAGATACAAACATTTGCCCACCCTCAACGGGAAGGTGTATAGCATGTACACAAGTAAACAGTTGCAACAGACCTACATGGACCAGTTTGGTACACGGGTGCCCTCGCCTCCCAATGGTATGGTCTGGAAGAGAAAGAAGAAAAAGCTGTTCCTGTTCCTACGACTGGTTGGGTTACTGAACTCGGACGTTATGGAGGGTTACGTAAAAGATAAATGACAGTGTTATCCCCCCCAACGCTTGTCCCGCCTCAAAAACCCCCTTATCTCGGCCAGAGACAGAGAATTCGTGTGTATCTCCTTGCGGAGGGTTTCGTTCATCGTCTCGTTCTTGCTGTACAACAGGTTGTGGTTTTGGCGGATGGCCTCCTTGTTCCCTAACATCTCGTCGTTCACTTTGGCCACCAGGCCCTCCATATATGCCTCGTGCTTCTTAATCTGCTTGTTTAGGTGGTCTACAATTATATTTATATGTTCTTTCTCATAAACTTTGTCCTCCAACGATGCAATCTCATTCCTTGCCTTATCTATCTTGGCACTGTTCGAGATACAATTAAACTTGGACACTAGGCCTAACACCTTTCCCAAAGCTGGCCCAAAAAACATTGTTATTTTGGTAAACATTTTATATATCTCAGCCACATATCCCTACCTCCTACGTCATTCCTGTACGCCTCGGACTGCCCGTACTTTCGGCATATAGCGTCGGCCTCTTTCTTGAACGCAAGGATGATCCCATCTGCGTCGTCTCCCAACAATGATTCCTCCCTGAATGCAGGGCTGCTTTCCCTCAGCTCGTTCAACTCCTCCTTGCACAACCGCACGCGCTCTGTCTCGCTCCGCGGATTCGCATCATTGCCCAACTGCACGCGCTCCGTCTCGCGCTCCGTCTCACTCCGCGGAGTCTCGGGCAGCCCCCACTCACGCTTGGTATCCACCTCCAACCTGTAAAGCTCCCTCGTTCGGGTTCGCTTGTCCGCACCCACGTTGTCAAACAGCTTCCTTTTGGAGGCACTTTGGGTACCGATGTCAACTCGGCACAGCAACAACCGCCGCGTCTCGTCGTACTGTGCAGAGATGGCACTCGTACTGCGCAACGGGCGCTTCAGGACCGTCCGTAGGCTGGCGGCTGTGTACGTCTGCCACTTTGGTGGGATGTCGTTGTACCCCAACTTTGTCGCCACGTTCAACATGATCTCCGGGAGCTTTTGCCGTAAACACTCTACTTGCCACTCATACGTGCAACTCAGTACCTCTATCTTGTCGTTCTTTATGTTGGTCTTTCTGATGTTGCAGTTTTCAGGATAGTTGGAGTTGAAATGCACCAAGTCCAGAGCGTTCAGGAAGTCGTGCTGTATCGCACACCTCAGAGCCACGTCCCCCTGAACATTCAAGTTGGACAGGTCCTCGTGCCCAAATGGTACCAACTGACGCGGGCAGGACTTACAGTGTCTGCTGCGCTGCTGCCGAGACTTGAACACAATCTTGCAACGTGGGCAGGTGTTGCGCGGGACGGACCTGCACTTGTGACCGTTTTTCATTACGCTTTTTGTAGACATGGTTTTCTCACATATGTGACACCTGCACTGCGACCCGTTCAAGATGTCCACACCATAGGGTAGGGGCATGCTGGAATTGAGGCCACCACCCGCCCACCCTTGCCCTTTTATACCCATCGGAGTGGTGTCATCCGCCACGTGTCGCCACGTGTTGATCAGTCAGAAAAAAATCGTGTACGTGGAAAAATGACGCTGAAGTGTGTCGCCGGGGTCATCATATTCTGCTTCGCCTACGCTTTCAGGAGGCTGAAGAACTTGTGCCTGTCCGAAACATAGTACAATTTTATCCGCATGTAACATGTTTGTTCACTACGCTGCTATATGTTTGACGACGGCGTCCCTCGTGATACTCTATGGGAGGTACATATGCTCCAGGCAACTGAAAGACCCATTGCTGCGCAAATTGGGGGTGTTGGACCTGGATGGTTGGTCGTTGACCCACGTCTTGCTCTACATGTATCTGGGGTACACGTTCCCAACACACTTTGCAACCATAATGACAGGCGGAGTTATCTGGGAGCTACTGGAGTCGTCTCAGGGTAACAACAGCTGGTGGTTCGGCAGACTCTCCGACATCTTGGTGAATGCGATCGGTTTTCTATTAGGTTGCCACGCCAATCTACGAGTCAAATAACCATTTCGCGGAATGACGCTTCGCGCGCCTTCCGTGTCTGGCGTTAAAGACACACCACTTCTCCACCCGTGGTTATGCGCATGCTTGAGAGGTACCCGTCGTCCAACATGCGAACCAGTGTCTTTCCCACCTCCGTACACTCGTTGTGGTACGTCAGCATGTACTGGTCCAGAGGTATCTTCCGCTTGTCTGTGAACATAAAGTACTCCATCATCTTCAGCTGCATCTTTGGACTGTTTAGGTCAATCATACTTATGTAATTGCCATATATTATATTTGTCATCTAAACCCAATTTGGACCATGGTACGTACTTTATCATGGTGTGAGATTGAGCCGGGAATATGCGAGCCCCAGCCCTAGGAGATGAGTCCACTTTGAGTTTGTCGTACATCTGTGTACCCTCAAAAACCATAGCTCCGCTCTCGAAACACATTCCGTGTCGTTTCAAAAGGTGGAACAAGTTCGTGAAGAAAGCAATTGGTTTTTTGTTGTTTTCGGGTTCTATCCACCTGTACAACTCTGTGGTGACGTAAAACTCGTTCGCCCTCCTCACCTTTTGATTGTAATTTTGGAGTTTGTTCAATTGGTTTTTACCAAGTTGCGCATAGAAGGTCTCATCAGTTGTGAGATATTGGTAAATGTTTTGCTTAGTTATACCTAACTTTTTGAGAGACGCGATGCTTTTCTCACTTTTTAACTGCTTGGGTTTGATCTTGATCTGCTTGGGTTTGATCTTGTTTTCAAAAGCTTTAAACCTTCCCGGTGGTAATTGAATCAAGTTCTCCCTCCTCACATGCATGCCTGGTTGTTGCTCCTTCACCCTACCAAACAAATGATGGTTGATGGCATGTCCAACGTGCTTCTTGAGACTTTTTATGTTTAGGGTGGTGGTCGTCTCCAACTTGACGTAAGTGTACCACTTTCTGTTTTGATTGTTTTTATTGTCCGAAGGTGTAGTAGCAAAACGATAAAATATAGCAACCATTTTTTTACACTCTTGGTTTTTCTTTGCCGTTTTGTTGCTGGTCGTGTTTTCCTTTTTGTTGTTCGTGTCACGACATGGGCAATTGATACCGGGTTCTGGGAATTTGTGCTCGTGTTGTATCCCCTGTGTGTTAATTGACATTGGTGTAACATAACACCAACAAAACAATTTTACCGCCGTGCGGCTGCTTCTTGCCGTTTGGCCCTTTGTTGTTTTCTTATCCTGGCAGAAGGTTGACGCACGTTAGTGGGGATCCCTTTTCGAGAGGGACGCACCGGTGCCTTGCGGGGGGGAATCGTAGGGGTCTGTGACGGGGCACGACGCGTCACGGGGGTGGACCCGGGGGTTACTGCGCGGGGGCGCACGTCGGGGGTGCGGGCTCGGTACAACCCGGGGGTGGAAGCGCGGGAGCCCACGTCGGGGGTGCGGGCTCGGTACGACCCGGGGGTGGAAGCGCGGGAGCGCATGGGGGTTCGCTTTCCGGCGTTGAAACACCTTGACAGGAACGATTTGCGGTTCTGGGGGTTCATGCCTTTCACGTTTCCACGTGTCGTGTTGCTACCCAAACACGCGTATTTCGCGTCGTTTTTGCGATATCCCTTCTGTGACATGAACGTCACCCAGTACGGGTAGTTGTTTGTCTTGGTCCGACTTCCACCAGAGGTATAACCGTGACGCAGAAACACCAACCAAGGGTTTGTTTGAGGCATTAGGATTAGGTATATTATGTACAGAAAAAAAAATTTCGATTTATCGACAATTATTCAAACACAGTCCAAATGAATCCACAAACAATGCATGTGTAGTTAGCTTACCACAGGGCCGTTGATGACCGTTCGATCCTCGTCGCATACGTACCGACACCGTCCGATCGGCTTAAAACCGTAACACAAAAAGGGGGGGGGGCAACCGTCGGGCCCAAGTCCCCGGTTTTTTATCTCTCTATTTTTTTTCAAGATTTTCTCAGATTACTTTTCCCAGTTG
>MDSX01024957.1_pt1 | contig 20724 bp, 12 predicted proteins | sample 811141 | NCBI WGS metagenome assembly MDSX01 (sample SAMN05326642, study PRJNA326480) | marine metagenome | isolation source: seawater | place: Atlantic Ocean: South East | collected 2010 | reverse complement strand
TGGCTCCGCAAGCCGGCGTGATATCCAAGCTACACTATAGGGCCTTGTAGTTCGGCCACTAACCGATTGGATATAAGCGCAACGGGTTGCTTTTTGCTCTATTTTGGGGCTTGGAATACAAGCCTTCATGATGACCGAGCATGTGGTCGAACTATGGCGGTTCAATTAGCGCGTCGTGTCGACTATCCCATGTTGGATAATGCGAATATCGCCTATTTCCCACGAATCTATGACTTGGCTCATCGATTTTTTGAAGAATGCTGGGAGCCAATGTGCGGTATCAGTTACCCTGAAATTATCGGCGAGCGAAAGCTTGGTTTCCCAGTTGTTCACATCCAAACTGATTTTATCGCTCCATTACGGTATGGTGATACCGTTCATGCGACGATTTGGCTTGAGAGAGTTGGCTCAAAATCATGTACTTGGGGGTATGAATTTCATAACCAAAATCAAGAATTGTTATGGAGTTCGACGCAGGTTACCGTGTGTGTCGATATGGATACACTTGAATCACAACCGCTTCCCATAGACATCAAAGAAGGTTTACTTCAGCACTTGAAGGAGTCATCGTCATGAGTGATCTAAAATCGTCGGATTCTTCGGATGAGGAGAGGGCGAATGTAGAGGAAGTCGATCTCGGTTTTTCTATGCGGATGGACGACGATCAACCGGAATATATCCCCGATGCATTTCCAATTCGGCCTGATACGAGAGGTCCTAAATCCGTTGGCATCATTTTGATTTTTGGTGCACTTTTCCTGTTCTTCCAAGCCTATGGCGATATCTCATTGCACCAAGCCGAAGACCTCTCAACTGAAGAAGTCGAGATGCTGCTGGTCACTCCAAATTCTCAAGGCGATGGGTCGGAAGATGTTACCGTTGAGCAATATCAAGAGTTCCACGACGCAGCTCGTGAATCGGGCGGGTATGCACTCCGTGGCTATGGTCTTGGAATTGCCAGTGTTATGCTTTTCGCGGGCGGAGTCCTGCTCCTCTTCCTCAAAGGGTCAGGTGCTAAATTAGCCCTTGGCGGGGCCATCACCGGAATGTCAACCGGCATTGCAGGCAGTCTTCTTGTCAAAGGTGCAGCAGATACTCATCTGATTGGTGTTTTACTGCTCACGTATGAAATCGCAGCATACTTCTGCGGCGTTTGTATGTTCATGTGCGCCGGTGTTGCCGCACTTCCTCTTATCAATGCACGAGCACGACTTGCATTGTATCCTCAAAAGAAAGTCGTATTCAAGACCGATTCAGAAGAATAGGTCACTCGGAACTCGGTTGCGGCCATTTTTTTGAAAGTGCTTTTCTCAAGTCATCATCGAGCGTTGCATTCCACCAATCGCTTCCTTGCCAAATAGCATATCTTCCCCGTATCCCTCTGAGGTCTGCTCCTTCAAATTTGCAGTTTCTAAAATTTGAGAGATTTAAGCGTGCTTTGCGAAGGTCTGTATTTCGAAAATCCGAACCATCGAAAGCAGATTTCATCAGATCGGCTTGATACATTGAAGCTCTTCGAAAATCACTGTTCGTAAAATTACCTTCGGTCAAGTCCGCTTTATCGAGAATGGCTCTTCGAAAGCTCGAACCTGCATGCCTTCCTTTGCGAAGGATGGCTTCTGTATGGTTTTGAAAGGACCAATCCAAAGGAACCGATGTTTCGTCATCTGATTCCCGAGGGTCGTCTTCGCCCCCGCCTGACATGACCATTTTTATCCCTCAATCTCCAGACCGTTTGTCTAAATGAGCCCTTCCTTCTTCACTTAAGACAGCAAATCGATTTTTGTCTTCACTTCCGCTTGGAATGATAAGAAAGTTTCTTTCTCGAAGTCGGTTGAGGTAAAGGGAGAGGTTTCCTGGAGCCTCCATGCCTGCATCTTCGAACAGTTGATTGATGACGCGAGGCGGGCTATCCATGACGCTTTCTATTTCTCGCAAATAATGTATGGCGCCAAGAACTTGTTCCGGTTTTCGTTTCAGAGAACAATTTTCGATCAATGCCGCAAAATCAGTCCCTCGACTCGGACTACCTTTTGCCCCGCTTGTCGATTTACTTGTTTGAATGGCTGCATTTTTAGCAACCTTTAGTCGATCGATCATGATGCTCCACGAGTCATCTTGTCGAAGCATCGCTAACATCTCTTTCATGCCAGCCGCAGACCCTTCATAATCAATTTCGACATCCCCTGCCGTCACTGAAATTTTGACCGTTCTGTCCATTGAATCGACCCAAGTTATCCTTTGCTTTAAATCACTGCTCTTAACCCTTTAGCGACTTTTATCGCTGATTTTGGATAGAGAATTGAACAAAGGCTTGAAAACCCAACCACGCCCCTTGTATTTTGCAAGGGGCTTGCTCCGGTGCCACAGGAATGAGTTATATGAATCAAAATCGGGTATCTGCACTTCTCGTACTTGCATTGTTGGTTTTTGCGCAATCAAGCGCTCTTTTTCTCGGTAGCGCGAACAGTCAAGCGGGATCTATCAACACTTTTTCGAACGGTTCAGCATCGATTGACATTTCGCTCACTGCAGGCAATCTTGACACCACCTATTCCGTTGAGATGCCCCGTAACGTGACTTTTCAATCGGGACAATTCATGATCAACGCCAAGGATGAGGTTGCTTCACCGGGGCAAGTTACCCTCGATATCGGCTTAGATGGCGTGAATGAATGGGCATTTGACGGGTTAGGTTTTGGAGATCTTGGACACCAAAATAAATTCATGAACAATGCATCAAGTGATTTGCTTTTCTCAAACGGTTCCATCCAATCATCACCGTTCTATCTCCCTCACAATTCTGCTGTTGATAGCGCTACAATGGATATTTCTTTCACTTCGCATGTTCCGGCTGGCCTGATTCCAATCGACGATATTACGGCCTATGAAGAAGGGGATTTGGATAATGATTCATTGCCAGAAATTGTTGTGAAAGCAAATGTGAATCAACAGGGCGTCTCTTCAGGCCCTGCTTTGGCATCTTTAGACTGGACCGCATCCGGTGGCCTTGCTCTTTCCTCATGGACTCCTACATGCACGAACAGCGTTGATATTGTTGTGGCTGATGTGGATGGCGATGACTATGACGATGTTGTTTCGATATCTCCTAATGACAATCGTGTCTGTTTCCATAAAACCGATAACACAACCGGATTACTTGGAAATGCAACACCAATTTCTCTTTTACCATACTTGGTATCTGCTCAAGTTGGCGATGTCGATGGCGATGGATTCGCAGACATCCTTTCTATCCATCAGAATGGTGTCGTCTCTCTGCGAACTTATAACGACAGAAGAGGTAATTTTGACGACAATACAACGCTTACAGTCAATGTCAACGGAACAATGATCCCTACCCAACTTATTGCAATGTATGCTGATAATTTTAATGGCCCACAAAGTAACTTTTCAGCTCTTGTCGTCGACAACAATGGTTACACAAGCCACATCAAATGGGTAAACAACGGCTTAGCGATGGATGCTTATTCTTTTGACGGCTTAGAATCAGAGATTCTTGGTGCCGATTTGGACCAAGACGGTGACATTGACCTCTTTTCATCAACGACAGAAGGTTATGTTCTTGGTGAAAATAATGGAACGACTTGGGAATTAACAAGTGTAATCTCCTCAGATGTATTCGTCAACGTAACCATTGCTGACCATGATGGTGACGGAAGTCTATCGCTGCTCTCCCCACAACTTGTTTCAGGGGACGGAAACGCACAAACCATTGAAGGGAATATCAGTGTCTTTGACATCTCAACAACCAGCCTCACCTCAACTCAAACAACGCTCGAACCATGGTCTTGCCCTACCGATTCCAAGTATGTGGATATGGATAATGACGGTCTTCTTGAGCACATTGTTTCTGCTGGGGAAGGCACCTCATTCGGACTCTTTGTCGGTTCTTGGAACGCCATCGCTATGGATATTGATTTGGATGGTCAAGATGATTTGTTCGCAGCAGGTTATGCAGGGAATGGTCTCAATGGAACCGCTCCGTTATCGATTACCGATTCATTCGGCCTTCTCCCTACACTTCTCAACTCACTCACCAGCGGGCAAGCATATACGGTCCACGATTATGATATCAAGATGAATCTCCTCACATTTGATTTCTCTTCCAGCGGAACCGGCCATTTCAGTCTGACCAACATGGACTTTGGTTATGATATCGACTTCCTGGTCGAGAATAACCCAGCAGCTGTTGGTAATTTGACAAACATCCTCAATCAGCAGCAAACCGCTGGTACAGGTGTAATTCTCATTGATTTACCGTTCCTTTCAACCAAGACAGGAACATTAACACTTTCCAGTTTGAATGCTGAATACACCCCCGGTGCGCCGAATCTGTTTCTACCGCCTCAACCTGTTCTGAGTGTCGATGAATTGTCTTCCGAACGCCTTCTTTTCTCATGGCAAAACCTCAGTGAATTTGGAAATGAACTGATTAACTTTGAAGTGTTTAAGGTACCTCAAGGCGACGCTTTTGACCTCAATACGCCCGCTTTCTTCACGCTTGATAACTCATTTGTGGATTCAGCATTTGCACCAGGCGAGTCGTATGATTATGTGGTCCGTTCCCTCCACCCCTATGGCGTAACAAGTCAACTCTCAAGCACGCTTTCAGTCACCATACCTTTCCCTTCGCCACCCTCCCCAGTACAGGGGCTCTTCGTGGGCGATACTGCAAATGATGACGGAGGTTCGTTAGATGTTACTTGGAATGATTCCACAGACGTTATTTCAGAGTACGAAGTATTTGTTGAATCGCAAGAAATCATCTCTGTTCAATCACTCTCTTCGGTGTCGACAGTCAGTCCGTTTACAGGTTCGTATACAATGAATGTTACAAGCGAGGGTAACGGTGACGCTCTGCTCGATCAAACCGATTACTGGGTTGCGGTAGTGGCGTACGATTCCTACGGCAATACGAGTTCAAACTTTTCACTGTTCGGCCCGGTTCAGTCGCAAAACAATTCACTACGTTCAACTGAAATCACCTTTGATTTGGTTACAAGCGGTTCTTCAGATGCAAGTTCTTTCCAAATCAGCGCATTAGATTCTCTTCATTTGAATCTTACACTCACTGGTGCAGGTGAAGGCATTCCAGGGCAAGATTTGGACCTGCATTTCATCGGCCCTGACAATTTCGATCATCTCCTTTCCGGCGTAACAGACGAGAATGGTCAGTGGAATGCGGTCGATGTTCAGGACTTAACTGAACTTGCAAATTCCTTTTCCGACTTCGTAGGCGATGTCTCATTGGTAGTCCAGTACGCTGGAACAGCAGGTACGCCCGACACACAGGCAGCTGATGCGGCGACTGCAACTTTGAACGGATTGGGGCTGTTAAGGGCGACAGTGGTCCCACCTTCTGCATCCATCCAACTCAGCGCAACAAATCAGTATTCAATTACAGTTTCAGTAAGCCCTGAACTACCAGCGCAGAGTTCCCGTCTTGCGAACATCATGTACGATTGGCATCTTACCGACTCGGCCGGAAATATCACCGATTCCGGAACAACTGAAATCAAGGGAGGCGAAATTACTCTCGAGGGCACTGCGACTTCAAGCGACCAGTTGACATTGGCGCCATCCGATAATCAGGCATGGTATTCACCATCGCCAGATGCAACGCTTTCGTTTACCTTCTTCGATGACCAAGTGGACGACATAGATAATCAGACAGATAACGAGACCGGAGGTGAAACCGTTCAACCGCCATTCCCTGATGCAGTGGTTGCAGGTTCCTTTACCTGTCAAGCAGTTACCTATGCATGGGCAGATAACGGCACTGATGAGGTCATTTCGTGCACCGTCACCAATCCAAATCCGTTTGACGTTACGCTCACATTCTCTTGGAAGGTCACTCCTACCACATCTCTTCCATTGACCTTTGAGCAAGCGTCGTTAACGGGCAGCAGTCCAAGCATTACAATTCCAGCGAATGGTTCATCGCAAATTGAATTCACACCGGTTCGGAATGGGCCATCCGACGGTTTGTTCCCAGGCATTCAAGGTGTTGGCTATGTTGTCCATTTCACTTGTTTAGATGATGCAACCAATCGCTGTGATTCTATGACGACAAACAATGTTAGTATTGAAGGCGAACTTCAGTGGATGCTTTCTCCTCAAATCGAAGTGGATGATTCAAGTGACTCGGAGCCTGATGAAACAAAAGGTGGTTCTGGAGCACTTGTTGGTGGAATCATCGCCCTACTCGTCCTTGGTGGACTTGGTGCAACCTTTGTCTTGCTTCGCCCTCGAGCAGAGGATGATGATTGGTTCGAAGTGTTCGATGATGATGATGAAAATGAGCCAACTCCAGTTGTTAAACCCAGCCGCAGTCTTGATGAAATGAAATCAGAGGAATCAGGAGAGCGTGTTGACTTAACGCCTCCAGAACGCCGCCCTTCGCTGTTTGATGAAGTCGATGGCCGAATGGATATTGAAGAATTCCAAGATTCGGATGATTACGAAGAAGAGGTTGAGCAATTTGAAGAGGAAATTGAACAAACCGATGAAGAAACGACGGAAGACGACGGCATCACAGTTGATGAGCAAGGAACAGAGTGGTGGGAAGACGAAGAAGGCGTGTGGTGGTATCGAGAAGAAGGATGGGAAGATTGGGCGGTATGGGAAGATTGACCTTACCGCATGACTTTTGATAGAACGCCTTCACGCCCCAATAAGGAGGATAGACTGATGGAACATGAATTCAAAGGTTATGCTCTGGTGCTTCAAGATGGTGCAGATCCTCGAACAACAGGTGGAGTCGCTGTAGCAGGCTTCACTACCGCTGGCATGGTCGGCGTTATTGCAGCGTCTCACATCATTCAAACACTCAAACTAAAACAGTTGGGCACGGTTCTAAATGCAGAGTTTCCTGCTGTCGCTTTGATTCACAACGAAGTTCCAAAGCACCCGGTTCGGGTCTACCAAGGCGATGGAATTGGCGTCTTTACTTCTGAGATACAATTCAAGGATGAGCAAGACATCATGTTTGCATCAACCGTGTTAGAATGGTTCACGCGTGGAGGTTTTGACCGTTTAATTATCATCGATGGTTTGGTCCAATCAAGTAAAGCAGTCGCAACGGGTGAATTGTTCGGAGTTGGGTCCTCACAACTTGCCCGGGACCGATTACACAGAGCCGGAATTGAACCTATTCAGCAAGGAATTGTTGCAGGTATTACAGGATTTTTACTTGGTGAGGGGGACCGCCTTGGCATTGACGTAACCGCTTTGTTGGCTGAAGCGAGTCCTATGTATCCGGACGCCCGAGCAGCTGCCTTAGCGGTCGAAGCAGTTGCTGAATTAACGGGAATTGAAATCCCACTCAGCGAGTTACTCGAAAACGCTCAGAACATCGAAGACAGCGTCCGTGAGGTTCTCGAAAATTCCCGTACGCTCTTACCAGGCCCTGAATCAGATACAGACGATAAACAACGAGATATCGACCCATCATTTGGTTGATGGAGATGTCTTTCTCACATGGGAAAGCACGACATCAAATGGGGCATCTGTTGCAATTAAGGGCTCTAAATCTGGAACTCGAGCAGCACAGTGTCCTGAATCGATGAGGCTGGTAATCAATTTCTCAACTTTTGGAGCCCCACCCACACCCGCCCATCGTGGTAGCGAATCGAGGTTGAGAAGCAGGTGTTCTCGGCTCATCAAATCAGCAGCATCTGCAATATAACGGACACTACGTCTCAATTCCCGTGTCGAATATTCGATATCTTCATCACTCCACTCAAGACCTTGCGCCCGCATACGCTCAAGCTCTTCTTCTGATGGCATGCATAATTCGAGTACTTTCTGTTCTGTCATACGCTCAGCGACTCCCTTTTCCCAAAGCGCTCCAGTCCACATCGGCCCGCTTGCTCGCTCGACCTGTTCTGGAGTTGGGTGTTGAACAAATCGGTAGGGGACATCGCTCTCTCGCACCCTCCAGCCAATTGAGTTGTTGATTTTACTGGCTTTTTCTCTGCTTGTCTGAACAAGGCAAGAGATTCGTACATGATGGCCGTCAAACAGGGCTAACAAAGGAGTAATCGATTTGTCCAGCCGAGCGGCACTGGTTGCAACGGTTCCAAGAAGAAGACGTACAGCATCATCATGCGCATAGACATCTACGATTCCTTTCGCACCGTATCTGCGTGCTTGACTTGACGCTGAAGAGCCCGTTAATGCTGCAGTGTCGGTTGCCGTAATTTCCAAAACACCGGTTCTCGACAAACCTTGTAGAGCAGCATCAAGAAATTGAACGGGTGAACCGAAAGGATCCAAATCAATCCATTGAAATCCCGATTCAATCATTGCGATACGCGCATCTTTGTTACGGAAATCTAAGCCATTATCGAAGACTTGGTCGGAATTGCTACCGTATCGGTCATCTTCCGGTTCGTGATTCACCGATTGCGAAGGAGGATGTTTTTGATGCGATGCTTTTGCCCAGTCCAAGGCAAATTGGTCCAAGTCATTGGCGGTAATCCTCAAGCGTTGTTGAAGCGGACCGGGGACTTCATTTCGCCATCGCCGGATACGTACGCCAGTCGCACACAATGCATCCAAGATTCGGATTGATTGATCGGCTCGGACCAACCAATCATGTTGCAGCGCATCGTTGACGAGCAGAACACTGCGTGTCCGGGCCGGTGCCATTGCCGGATTGAGAAATCCTGGCCCAGTACGTTTTGCAGGTCCTCGCGGCATGTGGGTTGGCCGAGTTTGTTCGTCCAGTAAATGAACGATTGTCCTGCCTTCAAGCCAGAGATGGCCTGGCCAGCCGGATGGGGGCGATTGTCCCTGATTGTCACCGGCCATAACAGGCCGTAGAACTTCCCCTTGAAGACCACACCGCTTGTTTTTCCGGCGAAAAGCCAGAGTTCAAGATATCCACAGAAACACTTAGTTTCCGCCTCAACTGTTATGTGCTATAAGTTGGCGTTGGTCATTTATGTCAATGATGACAATGAAAACGATGCTAGCAACAGGACTTGTTTGTTTACTTCTAAGCGGTGGACTCTCAGTCCTTTCAACCGGTGGAGTAGAAGACGCAGTTCTTGAAGCGACAGAGACGAAACCTTTGGATGATATCTGTGAAAACTCAGATTGCACAGAAATCAATCCAGATTGGGCCACATCCACAGCCGACCGAGATTTCTATGGGTGGACCATTACCAACGTCGATGATGTGATGGCAAATGGAACTGCTCCAGTGCATGAAAAGATTGGACCGGTAACCTACACCGTTACCTCTGACCGAACTTTTACTTCCCACGATTCGGATGCTGGAACCATTACCTATCATGAGAACACATCCTATGCGTGCTCCGTTGACACCGTTGTTCCATGTGATGTTCACATTACACAACTCAACATTGGATTTACTCCGCAAGTTATTGGTGCAACTGGAATGGCAATCAACGGAATCATGGACTTGACCAAGGTTGGATTCGCTGCACAAATGATCAACCAAGACATGAACACGACACAAGCAGCAGTCGCAACAACCAGCGACCTCTGCACTATGGTCGTCGTAGTTCAAATATCAATTCCATGCGACGCATGGGCAAACGGTGCAGAAGGTCAATGGAGAAGCTCAGCAACAGGTATGGGTGTAATTGGCGCAAACCTACAAGCAGGACACAATTTATCAACCACTAATGGAAACTGGTCTTCTGGAGATTTGGAAAACGCAATGGACAACACTTCATCTCCTGTTGATGCTGAATTTAACATGTCTCTTACAAATCCTAACGGCCTTGTTGCATTTGTTGGAATGGGCGCTCCTGAAACTTTCCTGTCTGATGTTTTGGCAGACCCTGCAAACTCAACAGTCATGCAGCGTGCCGGTCTGTATCGATATTCCACTGCTGACCCTTACGAAACCTTCGTTCGAGACTGGACAATGTATGGGGCCATTGGATTATCCTTCCAAACATACGGCGGCGGTTCTGACTTCAACGCAAGCAGCAACGATGACATCACCAGCCGACTTCACAACCTCTTGGGCGTTGACTTTGATGGCGCAAACGGTATCGCTCTGATGGTTGCAGGACACCTCACCGACACTCCAACTGGATTGATTGCAACGAATGCTGACCAAACCGGATTCGGTCTTGCAGCTTTCCTTACTATGGACGTCGCTGATGCTATGACCGCATTCAACCTCACAGTTGAACAATACACTGCAGTCGCTACATGGGCTGGTGGATGGGCAACATCCGCATCCTCTGCTCAACTTGGCCTACTCGGCGGTGTTGGCACAATGAACGCTCAACAATTTGTCAACCAAACCTTTGGCGGCATGAGCCCAGTGGGTGACCCTTATCTCAGTAAATCCCTCAACTTGGGTGGCGCATGGGCGAGCGGTATGATTCCTGGACACGCCGGAGCAACTCCTGTTTCAATTAACCAAACACAGGCTGCAGAGATTCTGTATGGCCCTCTTGGAATTACGACTCGAACTGGTGCGACCCTCTTCATGTATGGAGAATTGAGCGGCATGACACCTCCAGTGAACTTGATGACCATGGAGGTTGCTGAGCCAATGCCTTGGAACAATGCGACTATTGGAGCAATATATGGAATTGATGCAAACGCAGCTGATGCTCTGAGTTACTTTGTATCCTCGCCAATCTTTGCAGATTTCGTACCAGATTATCTCATTGATTCGTTTGGAACATCCCCGTATCTCACTCAAGAGTTCAACAACTGGTTGCTCGGATGGCATGACCCTGTGGTTGCTTTCCTTGCAACAGGTAACCCAATGGACATGTCCGTTGGATGGACCAGCCTTGAATCGAATGCGACCTACTACGGCTCTGGTGGAATAGTCAGCGACACTGGAACAGACTACATGATTTGCACTGGAGAAAGCTCGAACTGCGATAAAGGAGAAATGCTTGCAGTAGATGGAAGTTCATTCTTCTCTTGGAAAGATCCTGCAAAGACGGCCAACACGTTCGGTCTTATCACTGCTGAATCTCGAATTGAGACCACCGGTGGTTTCTTGACAGGGTCTGGCGACTTAGTCGACCTCTCTGGATACGCTACTGCGGCAATCGTTTGCGATGGAACTTCAACTTTGAAGGATATCGCAGTCGATGATTGTTCAGCATCCCTTGACCCGTTGGAACGCCCAATCCAAGCGAAACTCTTGGACACCGATACATTGCTTGATGCTCTACCTGGAGCTCTCCCAGTTTACTTCGGAAGTGAAGTGACCTTGCAAGCAGAGCAACTTAGTGGTGCTATTATCGCTGGTTCCTCAGAATCTACTTTCTGGCTTGACATGCGACCAATCACCGATCAACACACAGCACCAACCGCAGATGATTTGCAAAAGGTGTTCTCGATTGAATCCAGTTCCGTCATTGGTGACGACGATGCAGAAACACTCGCATCCAGCGTTACGACCAACCAAAAGGCATTGACTTACTGGACGAACTTCGACGTTCCAACTGACTTCCTTGCTCCACTCCTTTGGATTGGTGCTATCTTCGGATTGGGAATGGCAGCAGTAAAGTCGAAGGACGAATAATCCGTTTGGATTGGCTTTGATACAGAGAACGGAAGTATCTGATTTTCAGATACGCCGTTCGTGTGCTGAGTTCACACCTTAGTAGTGTGAAAACTCGACGCCTTCGATAGCATGGGTGACATTATGTCCATTGTTGTGGACATGCCCTATGATTTCAGTGCCGATCATCCGGTCATTGATCCAATCGCAGATTGATTGCGCGTGTTGTTTGGAAACAGCGAGTATCATTCCCGTTCCCATGTTGAAGGTTCGATACATCTCACGGGTTTCAATACCGCCGACCTCTTGCAACCATTCGAACTCTGGGTGCGGACGTAGTGGCGATTCTATGTGCCATCCTAATGAGTCATGCAGGCGTAAAAGATTGGACAAACCTCCTCCAGTTACGTGACAGATAGCCCGAATATCGGAAAGTGAAAAACCCGATTCCTCGGATTCAGCATAGTGCAATAAATCGACGATTGGGTCGCAATAAATTCGGGTGGGGTTGAGAAAGACTTCACCGAGTGTAAACTGATTATCGTCGTTTCCATCAAAGTGCATGACGGTTCGACCAACGCTCGCGACATTAAACGGTGCATCATCGGTATATTTGTGGCCGGTGTGTTCCATAACTCTTCGAACCAGTGAATACCCATTGGAGTGGATGCCTGATGACGGTAGCCCAATCAATACATCGCCCTCTTCCAAATGTTCCCCAGTGATGGCATTACCTTTTTTGACGTAACCAAGTGCAGTCCCTGAGAGATCGAGTTCAGTGACAATTCCGGGCAGTGATGCCGTTTCTCCTCCAGCTAAGGTGACCCGTGCTAATCGGCATGCTTCAGCCAGTGACGCACCGAGTGCAGCATGTGTTTCAGGGTCGGGTTTTGGTACGGCTACATAATCGACAAAGGCAATCGGTTCAGCCCCAACGCACAATAAATCATTCACATTCATAGCCATACAGTCAATACCAACTCCGCCCCATTGTTTGAGTAATGATGCGATTTGCAATTTACTGCCAACTCCATCTGTAGCGAGAGCAAGTAATGAATCGCCGAATTCGATAAGTCCGCCAAATCCGCCAGGTAAATCGACCGGCGCACCAGGGGTGCCTGGAGGGCGGCTGGATGCGCTCAGTGAAGCGATAAGGGAAGCGACAGCAGACCCTTCAAGGTCAATATCAACGCCCGCACTCGCATAGTCCATAGGTTCGGCCATACCACCTTCAAAAGAAGGCGTTTGAAGAACTAACCGCCTCCTTTGCCTGTCAAAATCAGCTCAAGTCTTTTGACAATTGAGCAAAACTGCAATCCAGTCTGAAGTCTATTCCAGAGTGCGTACCATCAAACTCTTCCCAAATGTGAGGTATGTTGTGGGCGGTAAAACGTTCAACGATTCGTCGACTGCCATATTGGATGTGATACTGGTCCCTCGATCCGCAATCAATGAAGAAACTCTTCAGTTGCTGTAACGCTTCACTTCTCGAATCAACGAGATTCAAAGGGTCAAATTTCATCCATCGCGCCCACGCTTCATCATCGAGAACCGCAGTTCGCTCATCTATGGGTAAAACGATACCAAGTGGATTTTCTTGCGTAGGGTTTCGAGGATCATACGATGCCGCCATTGCACAAATCATCAGCGAATGGAAATCAGGGCCTGAGAGTTTAGGAGCATTTCGAATGTGTTCAACATATTGCGCTGCACTTCCATATCTGTGAACATGCGTCAAGGTTTCTGCAAATGTTGGTAAAAACATCGTCTCAAACCCAACATCTCCAGAGTGACAGGCAACTGCTTGCCAAACATTGGGCTGAAGCATTGCATTCATCAATGCTCCATAGCCGCCAGAAGATTTCCCAATCAATCCGAGGTTTCCATTGGTCGCATATCGAGATTCGATTGCAGGCTTCAATGCCTCTGCAAGCCAGGTCGACCAATTCCCGAGCACCGGAGAATCCACGAATTGGTTTCCTCCTAAAGAAGTGAACGTATCGGGCATGACCAGAATAACAGGATTCATTTCACCTTTGGCTACCAACCGTTCATGACGCTGAGGCAGGGTTTCAGCAAAGGCTTTCCAACCTGCTCGGGCGTGTCCAGATGACGTAAATGGTGCTAAATAGATCAAGACCGGTAATGTATCTCCCTGCTCTATTTTTTGAAGACCTTGTGGAGAAATATGGGTGAGTATTTCGCGCTCTGTAGGGTCGCCTAATCGGTTTTCAAGGTGAGGTGAATCGATAACCCATCGCTCCAATTTTCCGCGAACCGGCGAAAATGCATGCTTCGGCATACCTTCACCGAGGGCATTCCTCCTCATCTTATCTGCGGTCATGGCACTTTGGCAGTGGACACAAAAAAAGGGGTAAATCGTTGACCGTCACCCCACTCATTCTCCAATGGAAACGAAGGGGTGGGATTTTCGCGAGGGTATGGCTAAATACCGTAGCCATAATTGTTTGGAAGTCGGGAACCTCTCCCGCGTTTTACAGGTGCTCAAAATGCTTCAAGAATTCGACCTTCCTGCACGGTGGACTTCTCTCATTCAAGACCACTTTGCTGAATCTGTACACAATCTCGCTCAAATGTGGCCTGATGAACAATCGCTTGAAGTTTCATACCGTGTCATTGAAGGATTTGACCATGAGTTCGCTCATGATATTGTTCAACACCCTGAACTTCACTTCCACGCATCCAATCAAGCATTGCGTCAATTCTTGATGGACGCTGGCCATACGACCATGTATCCCTTTGTCCGTATCGTCCATTTACCCGTCGACCAAGTTCGCACTGTTTCGCAATTACGTGCAGATGATATTGGGACAATGCTTGCCATCGACGCAGTTACAACCAAGATTTCAGGTGTTCGTCCTCGAATATATGCAGCAACTTTTGAGTGTGTTGCTTGCGGACATTCGATGATTGTCAATCAGCCAAATGAACAAGAATTGATCGAACCAATTGAATGCCAGCAATTGGATGGCGGATGCGGTAGAGCGAAGCGTCAAACACGGTTTGAATTAAATCAAAAGGATTCAATTCTCATCAATTCCCAGTTTATTGAACTTCAAGAATTACCTGAGCAAATGAAGGGCGGTATTCAGCCAGAGCGAATCATCTGTATCGCTGAACATGATTTGGCAGGTAAACTCAATCCAGGAGACCGCGTCAAAGGCAACGGAGTTCTCTTCATTCGTTCGCAAAGAAAAGGCGGTAAAGACACGCCTGTTTTCGATATTTTCCTACGAATTCATTCGCTCGAACGACAGAACATACCGCTGGAAGAAATTGTAATAACTGAAGATGAGGAACTCGAAATCAAAGAATTAGCACGTCGACCAGATATTTACGAACTTTTTGCCAAGAGTATCGCTCCATCCATTTTTGGGATGCCTTATGTCAAACAATCCCTCATGCTTCAATTATTTGGGGGAGTGGCACGCCTTAATCCAGATGGGACGAGAAATCGTGGTGACATCCACATCCTCCTTATGGGCGACCCTGGTGTTGCTAAATCTCAATTGCTCAGTTACATGTCGACCATTTCCCCCCGAGGGCGTTTCACATCTGGACAATCTGCTTCAGCAGCGGGTTTAACCGCAGCTGCTGTTCAAGATTCTGCCGCTGATGGGCGCTGGACTCTTGAGGCTGGAGCATTGGTTCTTGCTGACCTTGGACTAGCGGCCATTGACGAATTCGACAAAATGAATGAAGGTGATCGTTCAAGTATGCACGAGGCAATGGAACAGCAGAAGATTTCGATATCGAAAGCAGGAATTAATGCAAGTCTTCGTACTCGATGTGCAGTATTAGCTGCTGCCAATCCAAAAAACGGCCGCTTTGAACCTGTTTCTGAGGTACCCTTCACAGCCCAAATTAATCTCGCACCACCCCTCGTCTCTCGTTTTGACATCATTTGGTTGTTAACAGACGACCCTGAATCAGAAAAAGATGCGAAGATTGCTCAGCACATTATTGGGAACCGTTTGCAAGGCACAAGTGAATTGCTTGTCAGTGAGGGTAATGCTCCAGACCCCACTAAATCCACATCCCGCTCTGGTGTTGAGAACTCCGAGCATGGAGAAACGTTGACGCGTGATCTCATTCGGAAGTATATCGCGTACTCGAAGCGTACAGTTCATCCAAGTCTTGAGCAAGATGCACGCGATACAATTGTCAATTTTTATGTTGAAACTCGAAAGCAAACAGGTGATTCAAACGACAGCGTTGCTATTACTGCACGTTCACTTGAAGCCCTCGCACGTTTGGCAGAAGCAAGTGCTCGTATTCGATTGTCACAAGTTGCTACACTTGAAGACGCAGAGCGAGCTGTTCGAATGACTCGGCTTTGGCGAGAAGATTTGATGGGCGGCAACTTTGACGAGACAACCCTTGTTACGGGCAAGAAGGGAACTGTGCGCAACCGCGAAAAGGCGATTCTTGAAATCGTCGCTGGACTTGCAGCGAACAACGGCGGTGTCGCTCAATTACTCGACGTATTCAATGAAGCAGAACGTTATGATATTTCCCGCTCAATCGCAGAGGACGTCATCGAGAAACTTGTTCAACACGGAAGAATGCTTCGTCCTTCAGGTTATGACACCTTACAGGTCGTCTGATTCTCACTTTACGACTGCAATTCACTGCTTGCATTTCTATGCTGTGAATAATAATATATACTCTCATAGCGAGTCAAAGAATATGCGCAATACACTATGCTGGATGATTGTGGCTTTACTTACATTACAAGTATCGCTCTTAGGAATTGATTTCTCAGAAGAAAAAACAAGTGACTTTCAAGAACAGAATACGGTCGAAGTAAAGTTTTCAGGTAAGCAGAGCAACGGAATGAGTGGAAATACTACTGCAGATTCAAGTTGTGAGCTCTCTAAATGGCAGAACCCAGCAGATGGCCTCGGCGGTCCCGTTTGGGAGAATAACAGCAATTATGATATGTATTCAATAGTCGAGTGGCCAGCAAACTCGGGTCATTTTTATCAAACTCAAATTAATTCATCCGGTGGGTCTGTAGAAGAAGGCCACTGGGAAGGCCCATGCACATGCGCCGAAATCGCCGACTATAGTGGCATTACTTGGGATGCGACCACGAATTTCGATCCATGGCAAATCGTCCTTCACAATGGCAGTGTTTGGATTGCACAGGACGCAGGAACCATGGCAGGAGATGAACCAGTTGTGGGCTCTGACCTCTGGGTTCAATGCATGGATGAAGACACTACACCTTGTGATGAATTGGTTGGAATGCAAAACGTCGGTGTATGGTCTTCGACGGTACTGGTCAGTGAAGGAGAGATTTACGAGTATCCTGCAAGTTCGGGAGAATTTTACATGGTTGCTCCACTCATCAATAATCAAACAGTAGGGGAACCGGGTGTTGACCTCGATGCTTGGGAAGAAGACTATTGTGATTGTAAAGACATCTGGCATGACAGCGGACAACCTGTGTGGGATTCCACAATCGACTATCTTCAACAGGCAGTTGTCGAATGGCCTGCAGGTTCCAATATTCTGTACATCTCACTCGACCATGGTGTCGGAGTTGAACCAGGTAGCCCTGATGCATATCTATGGAGAAATTGTGATGGACAACAACCAAGCGGCAATCTATGCGACGATATGAATGGCTACGGAGGTATGCCTTGGACAAATTCAACCCTTGTCACAACTGGGGAGATTTACGAATTCCCTGCAGGTTCCGGAGTCTTCCATGCAGTAGCACCTGGATTCTCCAACCAAACAGTCGGTGCTCCAGGTTCTGATTTCCAATCATGGTCGAAAGATAGCTGTAGTTGCGAAGACATTTGGGAAGCAGCCTCGAATCCAGTATGGGATTCAAACACGGTTTACTCGGTTGGAGCTATCGTTGAATATCCTGTAGGAACTGGCGATATTTGGATGGCGATTGTTAGCCAAACAACAACCGGTGTGACTCCTGATCAACCCTTTGCTGATGGTAATCAATGGGAACTATGCGGTCCTGAGGACAACTCCACTGGTGGCCCTTGTGGTGCTACTGTTGTAGGTGTTTGGGATAACCTTTCAAGAGTTTCAACTGGTGAAGTATACGAGTATCCAGCTGGTTCACAAAATTACTACGAAGTCATCTGGCAAGGCGTCGTCGATCTAGAGGTAAACTCCCCTCACGATGACAACGATATGTGGGGGCCAGTCGATTGCCCATGTATGGAAACATGGGCGTTCAATGGTGAACCGGTGTGGGATGCTTCGGTAACATATCCTCCAAACTCAGTCGTAGAATGGCCAGCAGGCTCTATGATGCTCTACATTAACTCACCCGCCATAGTCGCTGGAGACGAGCCAGGAACAGACTCTGAATGGAAACTATGCAATTCATCCGAAGAACCAGCGAATGGCTCTCCTTGTGCAGGACTTACAGTCGTTGGTGTTTGGGACGCTTCAATGAACGTTACATCCGGTGAAATCTACGAGTATCCTGCGAATTCTGGAGTTTATTATCAAGTTAATGCTGGCAGTCCTTTCTGGAGCGTAAGTGCTCCGAATCTCGATATGGATGTCTGGTCACCAATTGACTGTCCATGTAAGGAAACATGGGTTGCAAATGGACAACCGACATGGATGAATGGAACCGCTTACCCTGGAAATTATGTTGTTGAACATCCTGCTGGATCAGGCAACTTGTATACTCCTTTAGAACCGACCGGAGTCTCTACTGGTGCTGGTGAACCAGGCGTTGACTCACACTGGGTTCTGTGTGAAGGAGAAGAACCTTCAGGAAACCCTTGTGCTGGATTGAATGTTGTTGGCGTTTGGGAATCGACCATGAACGTTACAGTTGGTGAGGTATACGAATACCCAGTGAACTCAGGTATGTATTATCAAGCAATATATGTAGACAATAATGGATTGGTAGCAACTGCCCCTGGCGATGCCCAAGACTATGAATTCTGGACACCAATAGACTGTCCATGCAAGGAAACTTGGGCCGCTAATGGAGAACCTGTATGGGTTGCTAATACTGCTTATCCAGGAAACTATGTTGTTGAACATCCAGCTGGATCTGGCAACTTGTATATTCCTTTAGAACCGACTGGAGTCTCTAACAGCGCCGGTGAACCTGGTGTAGATATCCACTGGGTTCTTTGCAATGGAAACGGTGCAAATCCAGGCCCTTGTGAAGGAATTACGACTTCGGGTGTTTGGAACAGCACAACTCCAGTTTCCGTTGGCGATATTTTCGAATATCCAGCGAATTCAGGTATGTATTATCAAGCAATATATGTGGACAATAATGGATTGGTAGCAACTGCCCCTGGCGATGCCCAAGACTACGAGTTTTGGACGCCATATTCGTGTCCTTGTAAATCAACTTGGGTGGCAAATGGACAGCCTGTATGGGATGATACAATAATGTTCTATTCTGGGAACTCTGTTGTTGAATGGCCTGCTGGTTCAGGCATGCTCTATCTGTCTGAAGCAGGCGGACTAACAGGATCTGTAGAGCCGGGAACTGATGGCCACTGGATCCCCTGCGAAGGTAATCCAGAGGTAGAACCTGATTTGGAATCTGTATCTGATTCTCTACCAAGTCTCAGTGCAGCACTCACTTTGCTCGGTCTTCTATGTGCCTCTGCATTTGTTGGTCGAACACGGATTGAGTGATATTTGAAAGACTCTTTCTTCTCGATTGAAGGGTTGTAGTCTTGAATGATGAACGCCTCCGCTGGAGCATGGCCGACCCAATTCGCACAGAACCGGTCGGCGAAGTCGCTGATGCAGAAGCGCTCATTCCGTCAGAATTAGGCTTTATGTGCGGCATTGAAGTTCACCAACAACTCGCCACTGGGAAGTTACATTCTCGTCAACCCGGCGTACTTTATGATGTGACGATTGACACCGTTCCAGAACAATGGAAGCGATTCGACCGCCGTCTACGTGCAGCACGTGGAGAAGGTGGCGCAGTTGATATTGCGGCCCGCTTTGAAACACGGCGTAACCGTTCTTTTGTCTATGTCCAATCCCCAAATGCAGGCTTAATCGAGCTCGATGAGCAGCCACCACTTCCCCACGATGAAGATGCTGTTTCTATTGCTTTAACGGTCTCTGCCTTGCTTGATGCTAAGCCCGTAACACTTCTCCAAACGATGCGAAAAACCGTTGTTGATGGTTCGAACACCAGCGGTTTTCAGCGTACTTCTTTGGTTTCCATTGATGGCGTTCTTGAAACTGAAACAGGACCTGTAGGCATCGATGTATTGTGCCTTGAAGAAGACAGTGCTCGAAAATTGGAAACGGTTTCAACAGGCGATGGAGAGCAAGTCATCTACAACCTTGACCGCTTAGGGCTGCCGTTGATTGAGATTGCCACTGCACCTGATGTACAGAGTCCAGAACATGCAAAAGAAACCTCCATGGCGCTGGGAAGATGTTTGCGTCAAACGCGTAAAGTTCGCAGAGGTCTTGGCAGCATTCGACAAGATCTCAATGTGTCATTGGCATGTGGAGACCGTGTAGAGATCAAAGGTTGTCAAGACCTTTCCTGGATTCCTCGTATTATCCGACTTGAAATGTCAAGGCAGTTGCACTTTTATCGTCTCGCCAATGAATTACGAACGTTAACTTCCTCACCACCTCTTCCACCAGACCGCAGAAGTGATGATGCATCTCTTGAAGCTGAGGTTGCTCAATCTGTAGCAGAGTATCTCCCACTTACCTTAGAAAATGTCAGCGAACAATTTACATCTTGTGAATCAAAAATGGTTCAAACAGGTTTGAGCAGTGGTTCGGTTATGCTTGCACTCCCTCTGCAGGGCCTCGCTGGCAAATTCGGTGTTAAATCAGAAGATAAGGAAGGCGCACAATTACCTCGCCTCGGTCGTGAGTTGGCTGGAGCAGCAAAATTGGCCGGCGTCAAAGGGGTTTTTCATTCTGATGAATTACCTGCTTACGGGATTGAAACTGAGCATGTAGATGCGGTTCGAAACCATCTTTCACTTGAATCAAGTGATGGATTTGTGTTGTGTTTAGCACCGTCATGGCAGGCAGAGTTGGCTCTTGAAAGCGTGCTTGCTCGCGCCCGTATGGCGTGGCATCGAATCCCTCAGGAAGTTCGAAATGTTGTTGTTAAGAAAGGTGCTCCAGAAGATGGTACTACTTCCCCGATGCGCCCTTTGCCCGGAG
>MDSX01079056.1_pt1 | contig 20737 bp, 9 predicted proteins | sample 811141 | NCBI WGS metagenome assembly MDSX01 (sample SAMN05326642, study PRJNA326480) | marine metagenome | isolation source: seawater | place: Atlantic Ocean: South East | collected 2010 | reverse complement strand
TGCTTGTTGTTATAAGATTGAAATACTTCTCAATATCATTGAATATTTGATTCATCCCATCTCCAGTGATGGCAGAACAAACATGAACTAAACGTGACCATTTACTTGATTTAATAGGATTAAGATGCAATGCAAATTTGTAGGTATTCACAGTGTCCACTACCACATCTTCCTTGAATCTGTCTTTCTTATTCACAATGATAATATCTGCTACTTCCACTATTCCTCGTTTTATGCCTTGTATCTCATCTCCTCCTCCAGGAAGAGCCAACAGAAGCAATAAATCAGTCATATTTAGTATTTCTATTTCTGATTGCCCGACACCTACTGTCTCTACTAAAATGACATCATATTTTGCAGCTTCACATAAGACGATTGTTTCTCTTGTCCTGTCTGTAGTTCCACCAAGCGAATTTCGGGCAGGTGAACTTCTTATATATGCTTGAGGATGATGAGAAAGTTTATCCATTCGAGATTTATCGCCTAGGACGCTTCCTTTATTCTTTGGGCTGCTTGGGTCTATTGTAAGTACGGCTACTTTATGACCATTTTTAATATACATAAGGCCCAGTGATTCAATAAAAGTACTTTTACCTACTCCCGGTGTTCCAGTTATACCTATTCTGATAGATTCACCACTCAATGGAAGGCAATCTTCGAGGAGGTCAGTAGCGATTTTGGCATGCTTAGGATTTTGACTTTCTACCAGTGTTATTGCTCTGGATAAGGCGATTCTGTCCTGATCCTTTAATTTTATAAATATCTCTTTGATATAATTCTTATCAATTTTTTTATTTGAAGTCATTACACATAAAAGTAGTGCATTAATAATCACTTTTAGAACATGAAGTAGTCCATAAAAGCATGAGGCAGTTTAGGTACCTAATAATAAGCGATTTAAATATTAAAGAATATTTGATATATAAAAAATTTATATACATAATTGTTATATTTCCGTTTGATCATCCGATCACCAACCAATTTAGAATTGCCCATTCTGGCTTTTCATCCTGATAATAGAAGCCTAATTCAATATTGAATTAATGAGGCTTGCTCCCTCTTGGTAAAAGAATTTTGATGAAGAAGCTAGTAGGATTATTAGCATTTACAGTGCTATTTGTTTTGTCCTCTAATGCTCAAAACTATTTTGACATTAGACTTGCAACCCAAAGTATAAATTGTGAAACGAACGAAGTATGCTATGATGTCCAGATTAAAAGTGGAAATGAAAGATTGTGGCGGTTTGCAGGACAAAATTATAGATTGTTTTACAATGGGGCCTTGGCCGAGTTTTCAAGTGTAAGTGGCCATTTAAATGAGCCTTATACTCAACCCGAAGTAGTACAAAATATTCAACACCTTGATCTTTCTGCAGAAGGAAATCTCTCTTTTGATTCTGATATATCGTGGCTTAACTATTATATAGATATGAATACTGCTCAAGCAGGACAAATATTATCTCCTGATGTGTGGACCACGACTTCATCGATTTGTTTTACTTCTGAAGTAGACTTAATGGAGAACCCCGACCTCTGTTTTGAAATGGTATGGGCGAGAGAAGAACTCACCTTTAACTATGCTACAGCATTTGTAGAAGTTTCAGAATGGGTTGCTGTAAATAGTACTAATGATTTGGTAGATGGAAAGGAATATCATGATCTTGATGTTGAAAATGGAGATGAATCATGTTTTGCTTTGACATGTGCAGGGATTACTCCTTCGTATGATTCTAAAATAGTATTGAAGTCTTCAGATTCTTTAAGCAATATATCATGTTATGCTATACAGATAAAAAGTAGCAATAGTAGAATCTGGACTTTAGGAAATAGACAGTTCTCCCTTCTATATGATGGAAGCCAAGCTGAATTTCATTCTGCACAGAGTTCTATTTCTGGATCTTCAGCATCTTCTTTGGTTGATAGAGTTGATACTCTATCTTTTCCGAATGGCTCGACCAGTGTTTCGTTTCAAGATAATCTATCAGCAGTCTCATTTGCAATTGATCAGGACACGGACAATGTATTTATTGGCAATAGTTATGTAGAAGTTGCAGAGGTTTGCCTTGATTTTTCTAATAATTCGGGTACATCAGAATGTTTAGAAATTGTTTTTGGAAGATCAGGATTAACAGAAGAATATTTTAGTGAGATTACTGAATTATATTCTGGAGAAGATAATTCTAAAGCAAATCCTAATGTTTTTACCGATTATAATAAATGTGCTGCAGCACCATGTCCAGAGCTTGATGCACCTATAAGCAAAGGAGATGTCAGAATATGTGAAGGAGAGCCTTTTCCATTTATATCGGTCCAAGAAATTGAAGGATATGAGGTGAGATGGTTTACTACTCCAATTGGAGGAGTGCCAATCGCTCAAGGTGCCGTATATGAGCCAGAAATGGCTGGTATGTTATGTATTATGCAGAGACCTTTGATGAAAATCTTAATTGCTATAGTACAGAAAGATCTGCTGTGGCCTTGCTAGAGGTTCAGATTCCTTCTCTGGACATTTCCAGTAAAACATGTGAAGACGATCAAAGTACGTATACATTAGTATTTACTACAGATGCAAATACAGTTAATACGGATCAAGGAACCCTCGAAAAATTAATAGGACCAGAATGGATGGTTACAGATATTCCATCTGGTATGGACATAAAGCTTAGACTCACCAATAATGTCACTTTATGCGAAAGAGTAGAAACCATAGAAGCTCCGAATTGTGAATGTCAAACAGTTGGTGCACCCGTTTCTGATGGATCAAAAGTAGTCTGTCTAGACGATACTTATCCTATATTATCAGTGAATTTAGTTCAGGAAAATGTGACAACTGACTGGTACACACATGTGGAAGGAGGAACTTCTCTTGTTACTGATCAGATTGAGTATACACCTAATAATATTTCAGGAACTGGATTATATACCTATTACGTAGAAGCTAGATCATTAGAAAATGGTTGTGTATCTAGTGTTCGGACTGAAATAACTCTTACAGTATTAGATCCCCCGGTTTACGCATTTGTGGGGGCTAATTGTACTGAAGATTTGCAATCATATACAGCCATTTTTTATAGCGACGCTACAATGATACAGACTACCCAAGGAATCATTTCTGATGATGGTAATGGAGTGTGGAGTGTGTCGGGAATACCTGCAGGAGTCAATGCACAACTACTGATTACAAGCCTCACCGGTTGTATGATCAATAAAACAATTAGCGCCCCTTCGTGTGAATGTGATGATATAGAGGCTCCTATCTGTAGAGGCCAAATAATCACGTGTGAAGGCATAGATTATGATGGGTTTGTTGCGTTTGTTCCCGATGGATATTTGATTAGATGGTATGATAGTGATGCAGAAGGATCTTTACTCGCAGAAGGAGAAACTTTCAAGCCTTCACTTGCTGGTAAATATTATGCTGAGGCTGTGGATGCCAATTCTGGTTGTGTTAGTAATGAACGAGCTGAGGTTGAGTTAGTGATCAAATCCATACCCAATCTTCAAGTAGTAAATACTGTTCTTTGTGTTGGTGACACAATTGTATGGACCAATTTAGTAATGGATTTAGACTCTACTATTGGAAGTACTGCAGTATTTGCCAATTTTAGAGATGCTCTTAACAACGAAAACCCATTATCAGAGACCTCAGTTGTCATAAACGAAATAGGAGCATATTTCTTCAGAAAGACTACAGATGCGGGATGTTATGACATAGAAACAATTATAGTAGTTCCGGAAGATTGCGGAAATACCTGTTTAGCTGAAGCCGGTATCTATGAGGCAAGTGAGGAGGTATGTTTTGATGGGGAACTAGCCATATTGTCAATTGTGGAAGTGAATCAGGCCACTATACCTACTCGTTATTCTGAAATATTCATATTGAGCGTTGGAGATGAGAAAGAAATCTCCCATAGTGATTTGATACCTGAATTTGTAGTAGATGCCCCTGGGCAGTATAGAATTCATTCTGGAGTTTTTAATCCTGCAGATATGCGATTAGATGATATCCCAGAAGACTTGACTACAATAGACCAATTCATTTCATATTTTATGAATGAAGGAACTGATATATGTATATCGATAGACCCTATTGGTGTATTGTTTGATGTTGACATGTGTACTGATGTATGTGGAGCATTTGCAGGCAACCCTATAGGAGGGGACATTGAGTGTTTAGGAGAAAATCCAGTTATTCTTGCTGTAGAATTGAATCCTTTGGATATAATCATTCCAGAAGGATATCAGCAAATATTTGTACTAACCACAGGCCCGGAGTTGATAATAATGGGTGCACAAACTGAAATGTTCTCAGTTAATGCACCTGGAGAATATAGAGTTCACTCTTTAGTCTTCGACCCTCTGACTTTGGATTTATCCCTTGTTGAGCCTGGCGTGACCACAGGGTTTGATGTGTTTAATTTATTGATGGAAGGTGGCGGAGATATCTGTGCATCATTAGATTTGAATGGAGCATTGTTTAATGTTACAGAATGTATAGCCGAATGCACAGCGCAGATAGGAACATTTGAAGTTGCTGAAGTAACTTGTTTTGATGGACAATTTGCAAGCATATATGCAGATGAGATTGACCAACCGACTATACCTGAAGGTTATATGCAGATTTTCTTATTCAGTGTTGGAAATGAAAAAGATATTATAGAATCAACGAGCATCCCTTCTTTAGATGTTGCGGAGTCTGGAGAATATAGAATGCATGCTATTGTATTCAATCCTGATGAAATGGCCTATGATTCTTTTCCTGATGATGTTTATACAATAGATGGGTTAATTGCCTTTTTGGACCAATATGAAGGAGGCTTGTGCTACTCAATTGATAGTGAAGGTTTATTATTTAGTGTAATTGAATGTATACCTGAATGTCTTGCGGAATCAGGGAATACAGAGGCTGTTTCTCCAATTTGCTTTGATGGGGTTCCAGTCGCATTAGAAGTTGAAGTGATAGATGATCAGGTAGTTCCAGAAGGATTTGTGAGCTCATTTTTGATTACAGAAGGAAATGATTTTATAGTTATTGGCCTACAACCTGGCCCATTTGAAATTTCTGGACCCGGCAATTATGAAGTAAATGCGATTGTATTTGACCCTGTGACATTTGATGAAACCTCAATTGAATTTGGTGTTACTGATTTCTTTGATGTCAATTCTATGTTGACATTTGGTGGTGGCGAGGTATGCGGAAGTATTGATTTTTTTGGTGCTACTTTTTTTGTTGAAGAATGTGTAGTTCTAAATGAAGATGTCGATCTAGAACTTTCAAAAGAGATCAGCAATAACAACCCATCTGTTGGGGAAGAAGTAACATTCACAATTTCAGTTTTTAATAATTCTGAAAATATAGCATCAGGTGTTGCTGTAGCAGATAGATTGCCATCAGGGTATTCTCTTACTGGAAACATTTCTGATGGGGGTATCAGTGAAGAGGACGATAGTGCAACTGAGATTCTTTGGGCGGAAATAACTATTCTGCCTATGACAACTGAAAGACTTACGTTTACTGCAATTGTAAATTCAGAAAGCTCCGATGAAGATTATAAAAATACTGCTGAAGTTGTGGCATCTAATCAAAATGATCCTGACTCTACCCCTAACAATGATGATGGAGATCAAAGTGAGGATGATGAGGCTAATGTAATGCCGGTAATTGAAGCACCTTCAGTTGATTTAGAATTAATAAAGGTTGCAAACCTCACATCAGTTCAAGCTGATGAGCAGATAACCTATAATTTGAACTTGTCTAACAGATCAATGACCATGGCAACAGGGGTTGCTGTTGAAGACATCATTCCTGATGGGCTTGATTTAGCGTCAATAACTAATATTTCCAATGATGGAGAAGTTGTTGGGGACAGAATAGTATGGACAGGACTAGAATTAGGTTTCTTGTCCAATATGAATTTGACTTATTCTGCAAACGTAAATACTGATGCGGATGTAGGTTCAATAATGAACATTGCCCAAGTTACAGCGTGTGATCAATCCGATATAGATTCGACACCCAATAATGATGACGGTGATCAAAGTGAAGATGATGAAGACAATGCAATAATAAATGTGGTTGCATCACTTATTGATTTAAGCCTTTCTAAGGATGTAAATAATCCAACACCTAGTCCAGGGGAGACAGTCTCATTTGAAATAACTGTAAATAACAATGGAATAATCCCTGCTACAGGAGTCTCTGTAACAGATGTGCTTCCTCCGTCTGGCTTTGATTTAGGATCAATTACAAATGTTCAACCCGCTGCTCAAGTTGTGGGAAACTCTCTTGTATGGACAATAAATGAGATTTTTCCAAATGATGAAGTAGTTCTTTCATTTGATATCATAGTAACTCCAAACGGAGATGATTATAAAAATATAGCTGAAATAACTAGTGCAAATGAACAAGATTCCGATTCGACACCAAATAATGACGATGGGGATCAAAGTGAAGACGATGAAGATAGTGTATCGGTAACTCCAGTAATAGATACTGAGATTATTGATCTTGAAGTGGACAAAGATGTGAGCGAACTTTCACCAAATATTGGGGATATCATTATTTACGAAGTATTAATTGTAAACAATGGTCCTTTTGATGCCACTAATGTGATGTTGCAAGATGTAACTCCAGATGGGATAGATGCCATCGATGTATCTGGAGATCATATTCAGGAAGATGGTGTTATTACTTGGACTATTCCTCTTCTTGCGGCTGGTGATAATATGGTTTTTGAGTATTCTTCTATGGTATTTGAATCTATAACTAATAATTATACAAATGTCGTCCAAGTAGTTGGTGTAGATCAACAAGACATAGATTCATCACCTGATAATGACGATGGAGATCAAAGTGAGGATGATGAAGCCAGCTCCACGATTTTTCCAAAAATGCCAAACGATATCATTGATTTAGAAGTGTCAAAATTTGTGGATGATCCATGTGCAGGATCATCTGATAGAGTAACTTTTACAATCGATATTTTTAATAATTCTAATGCTATTGCGACGGGTGTCAATGTAGAAGATGTTTTCACTAATGGATTTGTCCAAATAGAAGATATTTCCAATGGTGGTAGCATAGACGAGTCTATTATCTCGTGGGCAGGACTAAGTTTTCTTCCAGGGGAAACGATTAGTTTAAGTTATTCAGCTATGATTAGTACAAGTGGAATATCATACGTGAACATTGCTCAGGTCACAGCTGCGGATCAAACAGACTTGGACTCAACTCCTTATAATGATGATGGTGATCAAAGCGAAGATGATGAAGCTGTAATTACAATGGACGGAGGAAGAGAGTTCGACTTAGAATTGGAAAAATTGGTGGATAATCCTTTTGCCCAACCTGGAGATAGAGTAAGATTTGATATTACAGTGAATAATGTGGGTTGCAAGGATGCTTCAGGAGTAGCAATTAGGGACATAATTCCATCTGGATATAAAGCGATTAGAAATATCACTGATTTTGGAACAAGAGGAGGCAATGTCATTATTTGGGAAGACCTGTCTATTGATGCAGGATCTAGTAAAGCTGTTTCATTTACTGCGGAAATAGTACACTTCTCAATCAATTGTGATTATATCAACGTTGCGGAGATATTAGAAGCTGATCAAATCGATATAGATTCTAGTCCAGGAAACGATGATGGAGATCAAAGTGAGGATGATGAGGACACTGCTGAAGTTTATGCTGGCAGTATGGCTGATTTAGAATTAACTCTTTCTTCAGACAAAATGGAAGTTGTAACTGGAGAAATAATTACGTATACCTTACAAGTGTGTAATAATGGCCCTGCCAATGCTACAGGAGTTGAAATCAGAGATTATCTTCCTGAGGGAGTTCAAGTTATAGGAGAATTACCATTTAAAGGTTCTCAAAATGGCCAAGAAATCACTTGGTCTGGATTCACTTTTATTGTGAATACCTGTTTGGATATAAGCTTTGAAGTTGAAGTATTAGAAGCAAATACATCCAATACGAAATTGAATGCTGCTGAGATAGTCATATCCGAGCAATTAGATCCTGACAGTAGCCCAGGAAATGGCAATGGTGATGTAGCTGAGGACGACTATGCTGAGGTAGAGGTTTCACATTTTGTAGCTCTTCCTTCTGTTCTTACGGAATTACCAAATGTTCAAGAAGTAAGTCTTAATACGGCTCTTTATCTAGAAGGGGCGTTTAATTCTTTTACAGGAGAACTGAACACTACTCTCAATAAATTGGGTTATCTGCCTGGACAAAAACCGGGTTCTTTCTTTGCAGAAAGTACTCCTGCTGGACAACCATATAGATCTGGACCTTGGTATTATAAAGGTAATGAAGGTCTGATCTACGATGCAAAATCTGATTTTAGTATAGACTATCCAGAGAATGCAGTGGATTGGATTTTAGTAGACAAAGAACGAATAAATCAGCGGAGAGTGTAGTGCAGAGAAGAGCTGCTATACTCATGAATGATGGATCTGTACTTCTGCCAGAAGATGCAAATCCTATTAGGTTGGATATTAATAAGGATTACTTTATAGTGATTCAGCATAGGAATCACCTGCCTATCATGTCACCAAGGTTGTTATCAATAGAACGAGATCAGATCTCATTTGATTTTAGAATTAATGAGTCCTATACGGGATTGCTGGGGTCGGGCCAGAAAGATGTCAATGGACTTTATTGTGTTTATGCAGCCAATGGCGATCAGTTCAAAGAGGCAATCTCAGAATTTGATATCAACATTAGAGATATGGATATGTGGTTTAGAAGCAATGGTCTTAATAGTGCATATATGAATGCTGATTTTGATATGAATGGTGATGTAAATGTGAATGATCAGATTATGTGGTTACTTAACAATGGGGTGTTTAGTGACGTGCCAAGATAAATTGAATTTCCCTTATAAATTATAATGATGAAACGAGGATTGTTAATAATTTTTTTTGGAACAATGTACTTTTTAATCTCTGCTCAAAATGGTGTAGAGGACTGTTTTAATGGTACTTTTTCATTAGATGATGGTCAGTGTGCTTTTGTATCTGAACCAGTTTCACCTTCTTGTGGACCTCTTAGATATTATTTGAACTCACTTTGGAGAAACCCTGGATTAGATTCACCAACAAGTTTGTTTCTTTACACACCATTTGATTCTGCAAATGTTAGAATTTTTTCAAGTGATGGAATTGATGGTAGTACTCCTGAATTTGAGGACAATATCATTGTTAGAAATGGGGCTCCTGTAGATTATATATTGACAACGTTATCTTCTACAAATCGAAGTGTGTCATCTACAGCCTATAATACAGTGGAGACTTCAAGAGGCCTGATTGTTGAATCAGACGCGCCACTCACAGCAGTTTATAGACTTACCTCAGCGGCTAATAAAAGCTTCTTTGTATTGAAAGGTCAAGAAGGCCTCGGTTATGGATTTTCCGCTGTTAGTCAGACGGATGTAACTACTCCCGCTACTCCTTTCGAAGCTCATTTTGTATCAGTAATGGCCATAGAAGATAATACTCAGGTGAGATTTCAAAAGGACAACTTTTCTATAGAAGGAAGTGATAACAATTCAAGTAGCACTAACGATATAGATATCACAAATGGATTAACTGTCACGTTGAATGCAGGTGAAACATATATGATCAGAGATAATGTGCAGTCGAGTACTTCTATTGCAGGTACATTAGTGACAGGAGATAAGCCGATTACAGTAACTTCAGGATCTAGTCACTCCAGACATGGATCTGGAGTCAATGATAGAGATGCTGGAATGGATCAATTGATTCCTATAAATAAAGTAGGGGAAGAATATATTGCCGTAAGAGGTACGAACATTACAGATATTGATTATCTGATTCTGATAGGAATCATGGATAATACCGTTTTAGAAGTTAATGGTACAAGTATTGGCACAATAAACGCAGGGGAGATAATTGAATATAAATTAAATGGTACTGGAGGAGAGGTTTTTCATATATCAGGAGACAATATCTTTTGTGCATATCATGTGTCGGGAGTATTTGATGAAGAGGTAGGAATGGCTCAGCTTCCAGCTATTGAAGAATGTAGCGGGAATAGTGTAGTAGACTTTGCCTTGATAGGTTCTGATGATCATCTGGTTAACGTAATTATTCCAAACTCGGGATTATCGACACTTGAACTTAATGGAAGCCTGTATACAAATTTCACAACAGCTCAGGCTGTTTCAGGCTCATCAATGTCAGTAGTAACCTTTGACCAGTCAGATCTTGCCGCTATGGGCAACAGATTAGAATCTGACGAACTTTTTCATGTAGGTGTAACCACAGGCAGCTCAGTTGGGGGCTCATATGGATACTTGACTAAATATGGAAATGAGTTGGTTTTATTTGATCCTGCAGATGGAGTTCCTCTAAATGTTGCTTCATTCGATGCATTTGTTGCTGGTTCAGTGGCATCTACTACAGGATTCAGTCAGGATATTGGTGTCATCAGCTGTACTCCCCCTGCCAATATTATAAGAGTAAATGGTAATAACAGCAATTTTACAACTGTAAATAATGGCCTCGTAAATTTTACAGGACAACAAGTAAACTACACATCAAGTGCCTCCTTTATAGGTTTTGAAGATTTAGAAGTAGTTGTAGAAGATGCAGCTGGACAGGCTGGAGCTGTATGTATAAGAATTGGTGTTTTTCAAGATGAAATATGTGGAAATGGTATTGATGATGATCTGGATGGTGATATAGATGAACAAGAAGAATGCCCTACGGATCCATGTCTTGATGATTGTAATAACACAGGATGCGAACCAGAAATTCAGGAAGTATTTTCTTCCGATCCATCATGTGAAGATCTTACTTCTGGAGGAATAGGTATACTCAGTAGTTCCCAGAATGTGGAATATTCTATAAACAATGGAGCTTCTTATCAAGATGATGCTTCATTCTTTGATTTGCCAGCAGGTGATTATAATATTATTGTAAGAAACAAAACTTCAGGATGTACTACAACGTGGCCAAATAACCCGGTGATAATTGATGCTCCTGATTGTTCGAGGTGCATTGCTGATGCAGGTGATCCAAGAGCTAAACAGTCTTTTTGTCAATCTGGAAATTTTACAAGTGTGAGCGTTGCTCCAAATACAAATACTGTAATCCCCACAGGGTTTGAAACTATTTATGTCCTGACAAAAGAACCGGATCTTTTGATACTAGATTAGAAAATTGGAAATAGTAATTTTAATATACCTGGAACTGGAAACTTTAGAATTCATACCCTTATAGCAGAAGTAAATAATACTAATTCAGATGATTTTTTAGATCTGAGTATAGTCAAAAAGAGTCAATCCACATTAATAGTGATTATTCAATGTATTAGTAATCATAATGTTTGTGCAGCTTTAGATGTAAAGGGCACATTGATTCAGATATTGGATGAATCTGATTCATCATGTGGAGGAGATCAGGAGAATACAATTAGAAAGTGTAGCGATAATACGGACAATGATAGTGATGGCTTAGTCGACTGTATGGATCCTGATTGTCAAAGTTTTATGATATGTAATGAAGATAATCCTCAAAACTGTAATGATGGGATTGACAATGATGGAGATGGTTTAATAGATTGTGATGATGATGAGTGTTTAGAATTTCTCTATTGTGATGAAGATGGTAAACAGTGCAATGATGGGATTGACAATGACCAAGATGGCTTAGTTGATTGTGCCGATCCTAATTGTGCTGATGAAATATATTGTAGTGAAGATAACGTCATCACTTGCTGTGATGGGATTGACAATGATGGAGATGGCAGGTTTGATTGTGATGATACTCAATGCACAGCATGGCTCTATTGCCGCGAACGGTCTTTTTCAGCATGTACAGATGGCATTGATAATGATTTGGACGGCCTGGTAGATTGTGCAGATCCGAATTGTCAAGCACTGAATATTTTTCAATGTAGTCAAGAGAATACTGCTCTTAACTGTTCAGATGGGATAGATAATGATGAAGACGGACTCACTGATTGTTTTGATGCTCAGTGTGCAGAATTTAGTGTTTGTGATAATGATGGAGATGGATTAGCTGGTGTACTGGATATTAATGATAATGACCCATGTATTCCATTTAATAGTGATATCTGTACTGAGGTAGATGTTTCTGATTTAGAAAATAAGACTGAAATTTCATTTGACCTTAAGGTGATTTTGGAAGGTCCATATGATGTGTATAATGATGAGATGAGTAAACGTCTCAATGAGCAAGGATATCTTCCTGGACAGAAACCATGGACATTTTTCGGATCTTCAACTCCATCAGGCCACCCTTATAGTGGATCGCCATGGAATTATAGGGGCAGAGAAGGCGCTTCTTTTGACGCGACTATCGAAGGGTTTGATCGATTTGCTGGTTATGATAGTGATGTTGTGGATTGGGTTCTTCTAAGTCTTCGTACGAATACTACAAGAGACACAGAAGTATATAGAACGGCAGCACTTTTACACACTAATGGATCTATACATGTTGTGGATGGTTACGAGTTTAAAAAAACTTGATCAAAGAGGATACTATATTGTTATAGAACACAGAAATCATATGGCTGTGATGAGCACTAAACAGGTGTTGTCAGCGAATGGCAGAATATCTTATGATTTCACAAATGCAGATTCATATAATATAGGTTTAGGACAGGGACAGAAAGAACTTGCTAATGGGGCATACGCCATGATTGCTGGAAACCCAGAAACTACAGAAGGGACAGCATCATATACTGATGTGAATATTAGAGACTTGACTGCTATTGCTTTAGACCAAGGTGAAAATAGTGGATATTTCCAATGTGATTTAGACTTAGATGGCGATGTTAACACACGTGACAAATCTATTTGTCTATCTAATAACGGAATGTTTAGCACGCTAAAATTTTAAGACTTTTAAACTGATAAGGATGCTGGATTATCCATTTTAAGGGTGTTTATATTGATAATCTCAGAAAGCATTTGATTTGCAAAATCCACCTTACATAAAGTGGTTTTGCATTTTTAACAAAAAAATGTAATCTAATTCGGGGAAAGTTATTCAAACTTTATTTCAACGAATTCAGTCTTGGCTCTTGCTTGACAAGTCAATATAAAGCCATCTGCTACCTCATCATCATCCAGAGCATAACACGCATCCATTTCCACTTCACCCTCTAAAACCTTAGCCACACATGTACTACATGCTCCACTTGTGCATGAGTATGGTGCGTCATGTTTATCATCAATAAGAGCATCAAGAATTGTTTTTTCAGGTTTCAGATTAATATCTATTTCTTTTCCATTGAGATGGACTTTTACTTTAGCTTCTAACCCAGTAGTTCCTGTGCTGGAAGTTACGGTGGTTGTGAAATACTCTCTGTGAAGATATCGTGAATCTATCCCTCTATTTTCCAAGTCATTAAGTACAATGTCTATCATGTTACCAGGACCACAAGCAAAATAGTGTTTCTCACTGTGAGAAGGATTGCCTTGATCTAATAAAGAATTGATTTGCTTTTTATCAATACGCCCAATAGCACCTTGCCAATTGACTTTTCCTTTAGAAAACATTCCACTTAACCCACTTTTCTTCTCTCTAATGGGATCACTCAGTGTATGAGTTACACTGAGTTGTCCTTGGTATTTTCTTTCTAAACTTTCAAGTTCTTCTTTGAAGATGATGCAATTCTCATTTCTGTTTCCGTAAAGAAGAAAAACATTGCTTTTAGCCTCTTCTTCTAGAATTGTTTTAATCATTGACATCACAGGAGTTATCCCTGATCCCGCAGCAAAAAAGAAATAATCTTTTGACCCATTTTCTATCAGATCTACAGAAAAGTTTCCATCAGGCACCATCACAGAGACTGTGTTTCCTTCCGATATATTATCATTAATATGATTGGAGATGATGCCTTTCTTAACACGTTTAACGTTTACAGCCAATTCTTTTTCTAATGGACTTGTACAAATAGAATAGGCCCTTCGTTCTTCTTTGCCATTGATATCAAATTTTAAAGTGAGATACTGACCAGCTTTAAAAGCAAATTCTGAAGAAACTTCGTTTGGGACATCAAAATATACAGAAACTGAATCTTCAGTTTCTCGATTGACTTTTGACACTTTAAGATTGTGGAAAGAACTCATACATCTGATTTAAGAAGTGCGAAAATGAGAAAAACTATGATCAAAGTATATAGCAGAGATTCACTTCTTTGTATAGTTTTGAAAAAGTCTAACACTTTTAAGAAAATAAAAACGACTTTACATGTCAGTTGTTCAAATAGAAAGGCACAAAAACTACGAAGTTTTAAAGCTGAATAGAGGAAAAGCTAATCCAATTAATACTGAATTATGTTCAGCAATAATCAAAGAGTTGAGAAGGATTGAAAATGATGATAATGTAAGAGGACTTATCATTACTGGGAACACCCCTGGATATTTTTCTGTAGGACTCGACCTAAAAGAACTTTATTATCATGACAAAAAAGAAATATCCCATTTCTGGGAAGTTTGGGGAGAGATGGTAATTGGCCTTGTAAAGTTCAGAAAGCCATTAATTTCTGCAATCAATGGATACAGTCCAGCCGGGGGATGTGTCATAGCCGTGACATGTGATTATAGAGTTATGGCAGATGATGAGAAGTTTGTCATTGGTCTCAATGAAACAAGTGTAGGAATAGTGGTTCCTGAATACATTTTCCAATTATATCAGTTCTGGATTGGAAAGAAAGCAGCATTTCATTTTCTTATGGATGGAGCATTGCATACTCCTTCTAAAGCATTGGAAATTGGATTAGTTGATGAAATTTGTGACGTAAGTGACGTATTGCAAAAAGGACAAAGAAAAATGGAGTTTTGGTTAACTAAACCTGACAGTATTCTCCAAAATTCAAAATTGAATAGTAAGTCACAGCTAATCAATGATATCGAGAATATTGAAGAAATTTCAGAAGAAGAAAAATTGAAGTCTTGGTTTGATCCTCAGTCAAGAGCAGTAATGGGTTCTATAGTTGCTCAGCTATCTAAGTGACAATTTGTCGGATTACGAGTTGTTTTTAATCTGCTATTCATGCCATGTTCGCAGATATGTGCGTTTTATTGGTGATGGAATAGATATTGAAGCCTCTTTCTTCTAGTAATTATTACAATATGATGCATTTTTTCCAAGAGCTTTCAGAATTGATAAACGAGAACATCGAATTTGGTACTATGATGCCACTTGAAGATGAGAAAGAAGGTGAAGCAAAGGACTATCCCAAAGTTTTACCCATACTTGCCCTTAAAAACACAGTGCTTTTTCCTGGAGTAGTGATTCCTATTACAATAGGAAGAGATAAATCTATTGCGGCAGTAAAAAAGGCATTTAACACTCACAAACTCATTGGAGTATCTTCTCAAAAAGATACCAAGAATGAAGACCCTAATGCTGAAGACTTATTTGAAATTGGTAGTATAGCGCGAATAGTAAAAATGCTAAAGATGCCTGATGGTAGCACTACAGCTATCCTTCATGGAAACACTAGATTTCAATTAGACGGGTTGACAAAAGAAGATCCTTACCTAGAAGGTAATGTAATACTTGTACCCGATGTAAAAGCTGAAAACATTGAATTTGAGGCTTTGATGGCCTCCATAAAGGATACGGCCCGAAAAATCATTGAACTATCACCGCAGATTCCATCCGAGGCTGTGGCAATGATAGACAATATCAATAACACCTCATTCTTGCTCAATTTCATAGCCTCTAATCTTAATATAGATAAGCTCAAGAAGCAAGCTCTTCTTGAAGAAGTCGATGTTTATAAGAGAGCAGAATCTGTAATGGCCCAACTTAACTCAGAACTTCAATTGTTGGAGCTCAGAACTAAGATTGAGAAGAGAGTAAGAACTGATATAGAGAAACAACAAAAAGATTATTTTCTTAATCAGCAACTAAAAACAATACAAGAAGAGCTAGGTCAAAATCCTCAAACTGAAGAAATAAATGAATTAGCCAAGAGAGCAAAAAAAATGAAATGGCCTGATGCAGCTCATCAGCAATTTCATAAAGAACTCAATAAAGTAAAAAGGATCAATCCTCAAGTGGCTGAATATTCAGTGACTTTGAATTATTTGGAGATGATGTTAGACCTTCCATGGGAAACATTCTCAAAAGATAATTTTGATCTTAAAAAAGTCAGAAAGACTTTGGATAATCAACATTATGGTCTTGATGATGTAAAGGATAGAATAATAGAGCACTTAGCTGTACTTAAGCTTAAAGGTGACATGAAATCACCTATTCTTTGTTTAGTTGGCCCTCCGGGAGTGGGTAAGACTTCCTTAGGAAGATCTATAGCAGATTCATTGAATCGAAAGTTTGTAAGAATGTCTCTTGGAGGCATGCACGATGAGAGCGAAATCCGAGGACATCGAAAGACTTATATAGGAGCCATGCCAGGTAGAATTCTTAAATCATTGAAAAAATCAAAAACATCCAACCCGGTATTTATACTAGATGAAATTGATAAATTAGGCAAAGACTTCAGAGGAGACCCTTCTTCAGCATTGCTTGAAGTGCTTGACCCTGAGCAGAATTCATCTTTTTATGATAATTATTTAGAGATGGAATATGACCTTTCTAAGATTCTTTTCATCGCTACAGCTAATAGTCTGGGTTCAATTCAGCCGGCACTTTTAGATCGAATGGAAATCATAGAAATGAGTGGTTATTCTACCGAGGAAAAAGTAAGTATAGCTTCTAAACACCTCATACCTGACCAACGCAAGAACCATGGTTTAAAGGCAAGTCATTTATCATTAACAAAAGGTACCATTAAATCGATAATTGAGAATTATACAAGAGAATCGGGAGTAAGGTCCTTAAATAGAGAAATCGGATCCGTAATGAGGTCTATAGCTAGAAATGTAGCCACAGATTCGAAATATGACAAAAGCGTCAAACCAGATCACCTTGAGGAAATGCTTGGCCCATCTAAATTTTCAAAGGAAAAATTTGCAAAATACAGAATGGCAGGTGTGTGTGTAGGATTAGCATGGACAAGGGTTGGTGGAGATATTCTATTTATTGAGACTAGTTTAAGCAAAGGAAAAGGGAAGCTAATATTGACTGGAAACTTAGGCGATGTGATGAAAGAATCTGCTACTACAGCATTGAGTTATATAAAGGCAAATTTTGAGAAATTTGGTATATCAGAAGAAAAATTGGATTCTTCGGATGTGCATATCCATGTGCCTCAAGGAGCTATTCCTAAAGACGGCCCTAGTGCTGGGATTACTATGCTTACTGCACTTACATCGGCATTCACGGGTAAGAAAGTAAAGGATGCCACTGCAATGACAGGAGAGATTACTTTGAGAGGCAGGGTTTTGCCTGTAGGAGGAATAAAAGAGAAAATGCTTGCAGCCAAGAGATCGGGAATTAAAAAGGTGATTCTTTGTGCTGAAAATGAAAAACATGTAAAGCAAATACCAGCTGATTACCTCAAAGGTCTTGAATTTGTATATGTGGAGCATGCATCCGAAGTGTTATCTCATGCTTTAGGCTTAAATTAATAGGCTGTTAAATGCTCGTTAAATGGTTTGTGAAAGATTCGGAATAGGGAAAAAGGAGAGTTTTATTAATACATTTATCTATCTTAAAATAAGATGACTCGATGAGAACGGTAATAATTTCCATTGTTCTACTTTTTACAACCCATGCTTTAATTGCTCAGACGAATAATCGCTCTTATAATCCTATTCAGTTTTCTGGAAGAGTAGTTATCGAAAAAGATGGTAGCATTGAACCTCTTCCTTATACAAATATTGGAGTAAAAAACACCCCAAGAGGAACATCGTCAAGCATAGATGGGTTCTTCTCACTTGTAGTGTTACCAGGAGAAACGGTGTTTTTTAGTCGACTCGGTTTAGCAATAGAAGAGTATCAAATTCCTAGTGACCATTCTGAGAATACACATTCTAAGATTATTGTCATGAAGCAAGACACTTTGCTTCTGCCAGATATATTTATCTATCCTTGGCCTAATAGAGATTTCTTTAAAATTGAATTTTTAGCTCTTGAAGTAGATGAGGAATTAGAGGAAATAGCTCAAGAAAACCTTTCTCCAGAAAAACTAGCAAGACTTAGGCAAGCACTTCCAAGTGATGGAAGAGAAGTTTCTGGAATAGAATTGAGACAACTTTCACAAGCCTACTATTATGAAGGCCAAGGTAAGCCTCAAAATATCTTTAATCCGCTCTCTTGGAAAAAGTTTATCGATGCGCTTAAAAAGGGAGACTTCAAGAAAAAGAAAGAGCCAGGCGAATAGTTCGAAGGTATTTGTATACTTCTCAGATTTAATCTTTTTTTGTTTTCGGTTTGAAACATTCAAAAATGTATTCAGTGTTTGGTAAGATTATTGGAATATTTGCACCTGATTGTAAGAATGTAAAAATATACTGTGAAGGTTACTGATTATTTTAAAAAAAGCAAAGACACATTGTGCTCCTTTGAAATACTTCCCCCTCTAAAAGGTGGAAAGATGCAGGATATTTTTGACACCCTTGATCCATTGATGGAATTCAAACCTCCTTTTGTAGATGTCACATATCATAGAGAGGAGTTTGTTTATATGAAAAGGGATTCAGGATACTACGAGAAATCATCAATTAGGAAGAGGCCCGGAACAGTTGGGATTTGCGCAGCCATAATGCACCGGTATGGTGTTGATGCGGTGCCTCATCTGATATGTGGAGGGTTTTCTAAGGAAGAAACAGAAAATGCTTTAATTGACCTGAATTTTCTGAATATTCAGAATGTGTTGGCGTTGAGAGGAGATGCCCGTCATTTTGAAGATAAATTTGTTCCTGAACCAGATGGGCACAAATTTGCATCAGAACTTGTGGAACAAGTATCTCAAATGAATCAAGGCAAATACCTGGATGCATCCATAGAAAATGGCTCCTCTACGGATTTTTGTATTGGAATAGCTGGATACCCAGAAAAGCACTTTGAATCTCCCAATATTGACCATGACATGAGTTTTACCAAACTCAAAATAGAGAAAGGTGCATCTTATATAGTGACACAGATGTTTTTTGACAATAAACATTTCTTTAAATATGTGGATGCTTGTAGAGCTGCGGGCATAACAGTACCAATAGTGCCTGGGCTTAAGCCATTGACAAAGAGGTATCAACTGAATAGTATTCCTAGAAGATTTTATATAGACCTTCCGGATGATCTCGTACATGAGGTTGAAAAGGCGAAAGGCCAAGATGCACTTAATATGGTAGGTACAGAATGGTGTATTCAACAATCAAAAGAGCTTAAAGCAGCAGGAGTGCCCTGTCTTCATTACTATACTATGGGAGATACTCCAACAATAAAGAGAATAGCTGAATCCATTTTTTAGTAGCCTTAGTCTAATTTTCTTCGAAGTTGCTCAAATTCCTTGTGGTATAACCTTCTACCTATGCCGATATGGCAGTACTTTCGCGATGGTATGAATTTAGCTCATTGATATACAGAGCTTTTTCACTTCAAAGAAAACATTATATGCTAAACGTATTCAAAAAAGTCTTCGGTACTAAGTACGACAGAGACGTAAAGCAATATCAAGGTCTCATCGGTGAGATTAATAATAATTTCCAATCTTATCAGTCTCTTTCAAATGATCAATTGAGAAATAAAACTCATGAATTCAAACAAAAGATTGCTGACTATTTGTCGGAGATAGATGAAGAGATAAAATCTTTAAAATCAAATGCCGATAGTGAGCAAGATTTATTGGCAAGAGAGGAGATTTTTAACAAGATAGATGAGACGTATAAAGAGAGAGATGAAGCTATTGAAGAGATTCTAAAAGATATTCTTCCAGAAGCTTTTGCTGTAGTTAAAGAAACGGCCAGGCGATTTACTCAAAATTCCACAATTGCAGTTACAGCTACTGATCACGACAGAGACCTGGCTGGAAATTCTTCATATGTAACATTGAATGGAGATAAAGCCATTTGGAAAAACTCATGGATGGCAGCAGGAGGAGAAATCATATGGAATATGATTCACTATGATGTGCAGCTTATTGGAGGTATGGTTCTTCATGATGGAAAGGTTGCTGAGATGATGACTGGAGAAGGAAAGACTTTAGTTGCCACACTTCCTGCATATCTAAATGGACTTACAGGTCAAGGCGTGCACGTCATTACAGTAAATGATTATTTGGCTAGAAGAGATTGTGAATGGATAGGCCCAATATTTCAATTTTTATTCCTAACCATTGATTGTATTGATAAATACAAGCCCCATTCTCCTCAAAGGTTGGACGCATATAGATCTGATATAGTATATGGTACTAACAATGAATTTGGATTCGATTATTTAAGAGATAATATGGTGAGATCTCAAGGAGAGCGAGTTCAACACAAGCATCATTATGCAATGATAGATGAAGTGGATTCGGTTTTGATTGATGATGCACGGACTCCATTGATAATCTCAGGACCTGTACCTCAAGGAAGCGAAGAACAAGAATACTATGAGCTAAAAGGCAAAATTGAAAAGCTGTTTAGTGCTCAAAAACAACTGGCAACTAACTATTTGGCGGAGGCTAAGAAGTTAATTAAAGAAGGATCCTCGGGCCATGAAGAAGGAGAGGGAGGACTTGCTCTACTAAGAGCATATAGATCATTACCTAAGTATAGGCCGCTGATTAAGTATCTGAGTGAAGAAGGGATAAAAGTAACCTTGCAGAAATCGGAAAACTT
>MDSX01053304.1_pt1 | contig 20770 bp, 23 predicted proteins | sample 811141 | NCBI WGS metagenome assembly MDSX01 (sample SAMN05326642, study PRJNA326480) | marine metagenome | isolation source: seawater | place: Atlantic Ocean: South East | collected 2010 | reverse complement strand
CGATGTTTCAAATTTTATTACAGCAAGTTCAAATGACACATTAACAAACAAAAGTATTAGTTACGACCAAATTACAAGTCAACCATCAATACCCGATGTTTCAAGTTTTATTACAGCAAGTTCAAATGACACATTAACAAACAAAAGTATAAGTTACGACCAAATTACAAGTCAACCAACAATACCCGATGTTTCAAATTTTATTACAGCAAGTTCAAATGACACATTAACAAACAAAAGTATTAGTTACGACCAAATTACAAGTCAGCCTAATATTCCTAATTCTTCAGATGATTTAAATGCAGGTACTATTAATCTATTCTATACAAATGCAAGAGTAAATACCGCATTAGGTGATGGTGAGGTGGAAACTATAAGATTAAAGGGAAATACTACTGGAACTATAGAACTAGATGATAGAGTAGACACCGGTTCAGGGAGAAATCTTGAATTAAAAGCCGGAAATGCTTATGATAATGAAGACGGGAGCGGAACGTTCACTACCTCGCACAACGGTGGCGATATCATTATAGAAGGAGGATCTAAAGACAGTAATAATACTGCATCGACTGGAGTAATGGGAGATGTAAGAATTGTAGGAACCAATATAATATTGAATGGAACAGTAACTGGACCAAACAGCAACTCGATTACATTAAATGCTGTTCCAACAATACCTGCTGCTAGTGGAACACTAATTACTACAACTTCCACTAATACGTTAACCAACAAAACATTAACCACACCTACATTAAATAGTCCTGAGATTTCTAATATTAGACACGGCAACGCAACATTTCAATTGCCTACTGGTTCTGGAACACTAGCGTTGACGAACGATGTAATCCACACGAGAGGACACGCATACTCAACGATTCATGGTATCGCCTCTCAATTTACCACCACCTTTAATGATACCACAGGAACAGCGGGCAACAAAAATTGGAAAAGTATAGCTTCATCAACAAACGGGACAAAGCTGGCGGCGGTTGTGGACGGCGGCAACATATGGACCTCCAGCAACAGCGGTGCGACCTGGACGGAAGTTACCGTAGGTGGTGCGACGAAATCTTGGAAGGGTATCACCTCCTCTGCAGACGGGATGATGTTGGCGGCGGTTGAGGGTAGCACGACTACTGGTGGCAACATATGGACCTCCCCAGACGGTGGTACAAATTGGACGGCGCAGACGATCTCGTCTGGCAATGGCGGCACAGTCACTTTCAATTGGCATAGTATTACCTCCTCGGCAGACGGGACGTATCTGGCGGCGACTGTGGACGGCGGCAACATATGGACCTCCGACACCTCCGGTGCGACCTGGACAATAGATACCTCCGTTACCACGACGAAAGATTGGAAGGGTATTACCTCCTCGACAGACGGGACGAAGCTGGCGGCGGTTGTTAATGGGGGCAAGATATGGATAGGCACGTACGCAAACAATGCTACGACCTGGGTGGACAATTTGTCGCCTGCGACGAAAAATTGGCGGGATATCACCTGTTCGGAAGACTTTACAAATCTGGCGGCAGTTGTATACGGTGGAAACATATGGACCTCCAGCAACAGCGGTGCGACCTGGACGGAAGTTACCGTAGGTGGTGCGACGAAAGATTGGAGTTCTATTACCTCCTCAGCAGATGGAATAAAGTTGGTAGCTGTAGTGGATGGTGGCAAAATATGGACCTCCAGTGACAGTGGTGTTAACTGGGAACAAGATACCTCCATCAGTGGGTCAAACGTCTGGGCGGCGGTAACTTCATCGGGGGAAGGCGAAGTGGTAGTGGCGGCTATTTATGGTGGCAAGATATATACCTTCGATAGAGCGTATATGCTTACCCTAGGGGAGATGGCGGGCAGAGTAGGCGTCGGCACCACTCTTCACACACTCTCCAATACTCCCGAAGGCTCAAAATTAGAAGTTAAGTCTTCGAGCAAATGGCCCAATGGTTGGTATAAAAACCTAAAATTACAAGCAGCAGAGGCAACGACGAAGATGATGATAGAAAGTACTAATGTGGCTTTGGGTTTCGATGATCTTGATAAGGCATTTTATTTTATGACAAAAACGACCTCCGGCATCGATGATTTTAGGGGGAATGAAACTGAATTAGCTTCTTCAGTTAAAATGGTAATTAAAGACGGCAAAGTGGGCATCGGCACAAATTCGCCCACTAAGAAATTACAAGTTGCTGGTGATGTTGTTTTAGGTTATATTGCTGGAACTAATGATGGATTATGGATGTCAAATTCACAATCGTCGGGTGTTTATGGCCATTCCCCTTTTATACAAGGTGTAACTAGCGCGTTTGCACCTAAACGTATTGCTTTGAATCCAAATGGTGGCAACGTGGGCATCGGCACAAATTCACCCGGTATATCTTTGGACGTTCACGGCTCATATTTAGGTCGGTGGAAGAATTTAGGTGGAGTTCACGATGAAGACAAAAGAGACAGTTTCAGTATCGGAAGATGGGATGGTACTGGTTTTAGCGATGGTTTCCTCGGTATGGAATTTAAAGTAGATACACATGGCAATATGGGTTACGGCGGCCATGATAATCAAACAGCTATTATTTTTCATTCATGGGGGAATAATTATGCTAGCAGTAGAGAAGTAATGAGAATACGGGGTGATGGCAACGTGGGCATCGGCACAAATTCGCCCTCAGCCAAATTGGATGTAGCTGGAGATATTAAATTTACTGGAACATTATATCAACATGGTAGTGCTGGCTGGTATTCTGGGTCAGGTTCAACAGTTATGACTGTAACAGCAACAACCGGCCACGTGGGCATCGGTACAAATTCACCAGGCTTTCCATTGGAAGTTAATAATCACACGCTCTCAGCTATAGGCGATAGAGCTTTTTACAGTATGGCGGGCAACTACGGAGCGCCCACCCTCCACACAGGTACGAGAACATCTGGTAATGCTGATGTTTGTATAAAAGCTAACGATGATGTATGGTGCGTCGGGGCTTTTATTAGCTCTAGTGATGAAAGAATAAAAGAAAATATTATAGAAGTTCCAGATAATTTAGCATTACAAATGTTAAGAGATATAGACTGTAAATACTACGAATATAAAGATAAGATTAGTAAAGGGACACAACAAACAATTGGATTTATAGCACAACAAGTAAAAGAACACCTTCCTATTGCTGTTTCGGTTGAAAAATCAATTATTCCAAATGAAATGCGTGTTTTAGAAACTACTTGGGACGAACTAAATATGAGTAGTGATTTAACAGATGTTAGTGGAGTAAAATATAGATTTTATGTTAGTAATGATCCAAGTGGTAATGATGAGGTTGAAAAAGAAATAATTGGGAATGCCGATAATACTTTTACTTTTGATAAGCAGTATAATAATGTTTTTTGCTATGGTAAACAAGTAGATGATTTCCACACAGTTGATAAACAAAAAATATTTGCTGTTAATTTCTCAGCAACTCAAGAAATAGACAAAATACAACAAGAAGAAAAGACAAAATTAGCAGCAGCAGAAGAAAGAATAACTGCTTTAGAAACAGAAAATGCTACTTTAAAAGCTCAATTAAATAGTATTGAAGCGAGATTAGCAGCATTAGAAGCTTAAATAAAATTGAATAAATTACTTAATAATAAATTAGTATTATTATTAAGATGGAACCTCCAACATACTTAGCAAATCTTAACCCTCATCCTAGAGACTCTCACATTTCATTTGATGAGGGTCCACATATTTACACAATAGACGGAAATAGCGACTTTATGTCTGTTACGACATGGAACCACTCTCATTTTCCTCATTTTAATGCGAAAAAGATTATAGCAAAGATGATGAAAGGTAAAAATTGGAATGAAAAGAATAAATATTGGGGAATGAATAGTGAAGAAATCCAAGAATTATGGAGAAAAAATGGAGAAACAGCAAGTAAAGCAGGAACAAAAATGCATTATGATATTGAATGTTTCTATAATGATTGTGAAGTAGAAGTAGAAGAAGATAATGTAGAATGGAATTATTTTGAAAAATTTGAAAAAGAAATAGGAAGCAAGATGGAACCCTATAGAACAGAGTGGATGGTATGGGACAATGAGTTGAAATTTGCTGGATCTATAGATATGATATATGAAAATAAAGATGGAAGTTTGGAATTATATGACTGGAAACGTAGTAAAGGTATTAAATTCGGGAATGATTGGGAAAATGCTACAACAGAATGTATCAAGCACTTACCTAATTGTAATCATATATTATATAGCTTACAGTTGAATACATATAAGGCATTATTGGAAAAGAATTATGGAAAGAAGGTGAAAGGAATGTATTTGGTCGTATTACATCCAAATAATAAAAAGAAGACTTATCATAGAATACCAGTAGATGACCTACAAAAAGAAGTGGCTGATTTGTTTGAATTAAGAAAAAAAATGTTACAGAAAAGAACTTAAAAATGAATTACTAGTTTTTAGTAAATGAGTTCGACGAATTATTGTTTAGAATACGACTTGTATTTGGATAGGTCCGCAGCATGCGGAATATGTGTAGAAAATGCTTATTTTTTACAATTTTTATTGTTATTAAGTTTAATACCAGTAAGTACTTTAATTTCAACTTGGTTAGTAGCTAAATTTGTTTATGAACCATATGTAAACCGATTAAATAATGAAGATTGGAGCGATGACGAGGAAGAAGAGGAGGAAGAGGAATTATATGAAGATAAATATGACTTGGATTTTGTAAAAAAGAACGATGAAGAAAAGAATTTTAGTAATTTAATAGTGGAAGAAACAACACCAGATGGTAGTGTATTTATGAAGTGGAATAAAGAAAATGAAAGTTTTGATTATTGGTGTGATAATAAAGAGATTAAATATCTATATTTGGAGGTAGTTGCTAGAAAATATTGTACAATGTTTTGTTGTCCTGAGATTTATATTGATCGTGGAAAAGATATAGCAAAACAAAAGGAATTAGAAAAAGAAACTGAAGAAAAAGCACATATGGAAGAGGAAGACAAAAAAGAGGAAGAGGTGGATAGCGACGATGAATTATTTGCTAAGTTGAAAAAACCAGAAGAGAGAAAAAAGAGCGTAACAGTTAAAAAGGTGGAAACGGCTGCTATTAGAGCAAATAAGTATAAACGTTTGGGCAATATTAGTGATATGGTATTAATAAAAAAGCCGAAGACAAAGGAAGAACCAAAGAAAAAGATGACGTTTACTGATTGGGTAACCTTTTCAAAAAATACCAAAACAGTTTAAATAGAAATGAATAAATCATTATAAATGGCTTCATTTATAAAGATTGTAAAGAATTACGAAACTATATGTCGTTTAGGACATAAAATTATTAATCACAAGGATTTAGTTAGGCGATGTCCGCCAGAAAAGTTATCAGAAGAATTTAAAAAACAAGAAGAGAGGATCGATGAATTTTATAAAGAGGCTGATAAAGCACATCAAAAGTGGGTAAAAAATAAAACAACAATTAATGAATATTGGACGGGTTTATCATAAATGTTTTCGTGTCTTTTTTTTAGTTCTTTTTTTTCTTCTCTTTTTTCTAGATTTACTTCTACCCCCAGTAAGAGGTTTAGTAGCAACAGGTTTAGCATCAACGACAGGGGTAACAGGTTTAGCATCAACGACAGGGGTAACAGGTTTAGCATCAACGACCGGAGTATTTACAGGGGGCGATGAAATAGTTCCATTTTCTTTGGCTCTAGATTTTATCATATTTGTTACTTCTTCTGTAGTCATACCTTTTTTTGGATCAAAATCTAATCCTTGAATTAAGGAATTATATTTATCAATAGTTCCTACTACAGCAGTGTATGTATTATGAGCATTTATGACCATCTCTATGATTCCATCAAGAGCAGCCAATGCCTGTGGTGCTACTTTTTGCAGTGTAACGGAAAGTCTATAACTTGTATCTAAAAAAAGAACACCCCATCCTTCTACGTTAGGTATAATCATTTTTGCGATATTATCAACCGCTCCAATACCACAGACAATTGTTCCAACATAAGGTATTCCACAAACAACATTATTCATTGCGTCAACAGCAGCATCTCCAGTTCTATTAATAACCTTTCTTATTATATCTTCAAGTTCTTCTCCTTGGTCTCTTATTTGAGGTTCAAATTCTTTTAAGGTTGCTAATGATGCTATTAAAAAGGGTCTAAAAAATTTATTTTGAAATATTTTTATAAATTCGCCCCAAACTTCTAATAATTCAGGATCTTGAAGCATTTCTTTTAATATAACCCCTGTAACAAGAAGTCTAAATTTCACTTTTGGAATATTTTTTTGGATATCATTGATTGCTTGCTCTGGATCCTTTAATTCCATATCTAATCCTAATTTATCTTGAATTCTGGCTAATACACTCTCTATTATGGTTAAATATTTATCAAAAAAATTAAGTAGTAGAGTAATAGGTATATCATTGGCTAATCTTTGTAAAGCTTCTCCAATACTTTCACTATTTTTAAATGTATCTATAACTTTTTGGATGACTTCATTATCTTCAGTTTTTTGTAGAGATTTTTGTGGTTCAGCAACAACGGGTTTAATAGGTTCAGCAACAGCAACAGGTTCGGTAACAACGGGTTTTATTGGCTGAACAACAGGATTAACTTTTTGATTATCTACAGGTGTCTCTTCTGTTTTTACAGTATTTTTAGTTATATCTGGATTTTTACCATTATTCATATTAATATATAATTATACTTTATTTTTCTTAATCCATTTCAAAAATCCAACACTTTTTACAATATCAAAAGAAGACTCTAAATGTTCTTTTGCTATTTCATATGCTATTTTTTCTAATTCATCAAAACTATTAATATAATCTTGGATAACTTCTTCAGGATATGTGTCGGGCATTTTATACTAGTAAAATATAGTATAGTATTTAATTCAATTTTATTTTAAGATACAAAATTGATTTAAAATAACTCAACATAATATATATAAAATGACCGATACTAATTCTCTAAAACCTCTAGTTAAATGGAGTGGAGGAAAAAGCGATGAATTGTTAAAAATTTTACCACATATTCCTACAGATGTGGACACCTACTTAGAACCATTTATAGGCGGAGGTGCTGTATTCTTCCATGTAAATCCGGCTAAAGCAGCTATAAGTGACGTTCATACTGAGTTAATAGATTTTTATAAGGCTATAAAAAAGGGGAAAGGGAATGATATTTATAAATTTATGGAGCAACATCCAAATGAAGAACAAGTTTATTATCATGTTAGAGATGAACTTGTTCCTACTACTTACTTAAATAATGCAAAAAGATTTTACTATTTAAGAAAAACTTGTTATAGGGGTATGTTAAGATATAATAAGTCTGGAAAGTTTAATATACCATATGGTAGATATAAAACTTGTAATTTTGAAGAATTGAAAACAACTGGATATACAGAATTATTGAAAAATACAAAAATTCATAAGAAAAGTTTTGAATATATGTTTAAACATTATAATAATAAAGAAAATTTTATGTTTCTAGATCCACCATATGATTGTGAATTTACAGACTATGGATACTGTCAGTTTGGTAGAGACAAACAAATTAAATTAGCAGAATGCTTTAAAACGACAAATATTCGATGTCTAATGATAATCGGTAAAACAGATTTTATAAGTCAATTATATGCTGGTTATATTGTAGATGAGTATGATAAAAAATACAGATTTAAATTACATTCCAAGAGAGTAGGAAAAGAGATTAATACAAAGCATTTAGTTATAAAAAACTATTAAAAAAAAGCTATCTCCTGTCTTCTTAAAATTTTTTTTTTTTACATCTTCATTGATTGGTAGGCAGAGATGAAATTTTCCAGTTTTTGTATCTGTGCATGAGCTCTCATCTGAACCCTCTGATTGATACGTTGTCGGCTTTCATCTCCCTTCAATCCGCACCTTTCAGCAAGTTCACTGTAGAGAATAGTGGTAACTTGTCCCATAGTGGTTTTGAGCTTCATATCACTTTGCTCCATAGCATCATAGCAACAGATGCAACACTCTACAGTTGTAAATCCGATGTTTTCACATAGCGTTTTGGTGGCTTCCAAACTCTGGACTTCACCCTTACTCTTCTTAGTATCAAAATCACAACCGTTTTTGAGTTCCACAATACTGACTGCATTATCAGCACTAATGATGACGAGATCCACCTCAACCTCCTTTTTGTTTTTGCATTTGAGACCGTATTTCTCGTATTGCTCCTTAGTGAAGCGACACGATGCTATAACACAAGGAGCTACAACCTCAGGATCGTTGATGCTTTTTGCCTTGTAAAATGAGAACGAGCTGTGTTCCTGAACGTCATCAGCAACATCATGCTCTAGGCGATTTCCTGCCTTAATTTTGTCGGAGTGATTGGTGGTGAAGAACTGGCCGATAAGATTAGCAACTTCTTCGTTCTCACCGGTGAAATATTGTGCTTTGTATGCGGATTTTTTTGGTTTTTTTGCTTTTTTTGTTTTTTTTGCTTTTTTTGTTTTTTTTTCTTTTTTGATTTTTTTTGGTTTTTTAGTTTTTTTTGGTTTGAGTTTGTCGTTAACCATCCTCGCAGTGATTTTTCCTTCCCCTTCAAAATCACTTTCTTGGAGACCAGCTGCTAGAGCCTTTTCCATCATTCGAAATTGAGTGAAACGTCCTTTTCCGGGCATATTTAATATTGATTGTTGTTTTGTGTTTAGACTGTTTTGTTTGTTTTGTATTTTGGGTGGTATAGTGGAGAAACCTTGAAAACCAAAGTTTTCAATTTTGCCTATACTATTTTGATATAAGACAAACAAGTTTAACGTCTTTAATTAATTTGGTCATTTTATATTCAATATTATATTGATTATCGATTAATATACTAAATACTTGATCTATATGTTCTTCTGTTATAAATTCTTTTGTAGAAGGGTCAATAAATGCGAGAAGACATGAGGGCTCACTAGAACAGCAGTCAAATCCTTCAAATGGCGATAATTTTTGTCTAGATACTTGCTTTAGTGAACTATTTAATAATGGGTCATTTGGATTTTTGTTTATGGTAATAATATTTTTATAGCATTTATTAAATTTATCAAGATATGTGGTCTTATATAATTTATAAATCATATAAGTTATATAAATATTTAAAATTGAATTAAATTAAATAGTTAAAATATGAAGTATAAAATGACTACTATCGTAACTAAACAGGAAGCAAAAACATATAGATTTAAATTTTCCAAGGGATTTCTAGAAAATTTGAAAGAATTTACACGGATTCATAAATTTGATGATCCAAAAATCTTTAAAGAAAGTTTTGGAATTTGGCAGGAAGAGAATAAAGAAACAATTTTAAGAGAGACAACTTATATGAGAAATATGGGTTATGAAGGAGATGTAGTTGGTAAAATGTATAAGTCGGCGCGTTATTATTTTAAGAATAAATCGAATGAAAAGATAAAACCAAAGAAACGTAGACAGTATATTGGTATTGATGTAATATTAAAAGACAAAATGGATGAATTTATTCAAAAAAAAGTAGATGGAAAAGAGGAATGTAAGCCATCTTCTGTATATGATGAATTTATGGAATTCGAAGAAAATAAGTTGATATTAGCAGTAGAAAAGACAAGACTTAATAGTTTTGGAATGGAGGATGAAGATGTATTAAAGAAATTTAAGAAAACATTTAAAAACCGGTATTTCCTTAAATTTAAATAAGTATAATTGATAATTATAAAATATTTTTTTATATTAATATGAAAGGTGGAAAATTAATATCTGAAGGTGGATTTGGTTGCGTTTTTAATCCAAGTATAGATTGTAACGGTTCATCGAGTTCCGAAAAATTTGTTAGTAAAATTCAGAGATATGATAATAGTGCGAAAAATGAGATAGAAATTGGTAATATACTATCAAAAATATCGGTGTATAAGAGCCATTTTGCACCAGTAATTAGTTATTGTAATATAGACATTGGTAAAATCAAGGATAAAGATAAAAATAAATGTATGTTATTTAAAAAAAAGAAAACAAAACAATACGTTTTAATGAAAATGGATTATATTGAAGGTATGGAGTTTTTACAATATATGATAAAAAATGCGAATAGTGTTCAAATAATAAAAAATATTATAAATAGTTTTAATACTTTATTAAGAAGTATATCAGTATTAATTAATAGTAAAATTCTTCATTATGATTTAAAAGGATCAAATATATTGTATAGCACACGGAAAAAAATACCATTAATAATAGATTTTGGATTATCAATAAATATGAACAAGATTGATAATACTATTTTGAAAAATATTTTTTATACATATGCGCCGCAATATTATGTATGGCCTTTAGAAGTTCACTATTTGGGACTTCTTTTTAATAAAAATAATTCACCGGATGAAGAAGAATTAAAAAGTCTAGTAAATATATTTGTAAAAAATAACAAGGGAATAAATAAAAATTTCTCTTCAAAATTTTTAAAAAGATATGAAAAGGAATGTTTAGAACAGTTAAAGATATACAATGAAATAGAATATAATAAAAGAATAAAATATTTAATAAGCTTTTGGGAAACTTGGGATAACTATTCTTTATCTATAATTTATCTAAGATTTTTAAAATACTTAGCCCTTGAAGGTTTTTATGAAAACGCATTTATAAAATTTATGGGTAAATTATTGCTACAAAATATACATCCAAATCCATCAAAAAGATTAAGTATAATAGATACAACTCATACATTTAATGGATTTTTATATAAAGAAAAAATTAACGTCGAGGCTACATTTGAAGAATTAACGGATGAATTTATCAAAAACAAGAAAAATATAAATAAGAATTTGAAAAATCATAATAATATAGATTTAAGAGATACAAAAACGATGAAAATAGAAAAAAGAAAAAGGATAAAATCATTAGTAATATAAAATTATCAAAATTTATAATACTAATTTTATATATAGATGGGAAATACAAGAAGAATTAGTAAAAAGAAAAAAAATAAAACAAGAAAAAATAATAAAAAGATGAATAAAAAACCGAAAAAAGTAGGAGGAAAAATATATTTTGAAGATCATCCTGAATTTAGACCTAATTTAAGTCCAAGACAAATATTTAAAGAGGGTAGTTTTGGAGGAACATATTGGAGACCTATAAAATCAAAATTTTATGACGGTGAACTTAAAAATAAACATAAGAAATACGGAAAATTAGGATGGTGGAAAGGAATAAAAGAAGACCATTTAGCACGACCTTTTGATAAATATGATACAAAAATTAATAAATATGGTAAAAAGGTGGGAACAACGTTAAGTTTTTGGGAAGGAAAAGATTGGATAGATAAACAAGATCCTTATGGATGGGTACAGTGGTATTGTGAATTTTATTCAGGAAGACGTAGTAAAGATGATAATCGACAAATAAGTAGATTTAATAAATTAGCGGGTTCAAAAGGACGATTTAGAAAGTGGTTAATAACACAAATTATGAAAAAGGGTGATAAAAATAACTGGAACGATCATTCGATTAGTCCTGCTATAAGACAAACATTACAACACTGGGGATATAGATTAACAAAAAAGGATTTCAATGATGAATTAAAGGAACGAAAGAAAAAGGCAAAAAGGAAGGAGAAAAAATAATTATATACATATATGGATAATTTACCACACGAAATAAATTTTCTTATAGCCGACTATATTTTTGATTGTAAAAAAAACAAAAATTATATAATAAATAAAGAATATTACAATATTTATAATAAAAAAACTAAAAATTGTAAAAAAATATTTTTACTCAATAAGAATTTATGTACTGAATGTGATAAAAAGAAAATATGGAGAGCAAGGATGATAATAAATAATTTATTACCTGGATAATTATTTCTTTTTCTTTTTTTTCTTATTTTTACGTTTTCCCTTGTTTTTGTGTGTTTTGTTCTTTTTTTTCTTATATTTATTTTTTTTAGAGCTAATTTTATGTTTATGTTTTTTTTGTGTATATTTATTACCATATTTATTAAGTATAACTTCAAGTTTTACACCAGGATTAGCTCTAATTTGAGTTGTAATATAAGATAACCAAGATTTTTTCATTAATATAAATATCATAGAGAAAATAAAAAAATTGAATGAAATAAATAGAGTAATATTAATATTATAAAAATGACTACAACTCTAATATTTACAAGATATCTTTATAATTTAGATGAAGTCATTCTAAGTGGATTAGAATGTCTTCTAAAACATACCAATATTCAAGAGTGTTATTTTTGGTTTTATGAAATGTATAGTAGCGGATATGTAGAGGAAACATGGAATTTATTATGGAAAATTTATTACGACTTTTATGCTGAAAAAAATGGAACTTTTGAGAGAAAGATGAAACAATATTATAGAGGTTGGAAAATCAATAAATGTTTTAAACCTGTAGCGAATGTAATAAGAACGCTTCACACGTTCTATAAAAATACAAGCGGTAGAGTATTTATGATGAGAATATTTTATTGTAATACATTAAGACAATTAGTCTCAATTGAGAACCGCAAGTTATTGATAGAAGGGAATAAAAAAACTCAACTATTAAAATTTGGATTTTTAGAAAAGAAAGATCCGGTAATAGCTTATTATTTAAAACGTTTATATAGTAAGAAAACTGAACAAGATGTTATAGATATAATTAAAGAACAAACAGGCGAAATAGTATTAAATAGTAATTATGATATACTTCATCAGTTATATTATCATAGTATTAAGGATAAAAATAAGAAAAAACGTAACGTAAGTTATAATGTGGGAAACGAAGCATTAAAACAAGTCTATTCAACCGATGATTCTTGTTATAACGAAAGCAAACATAAAAATGTAAATACAGTATATAAAACACTTAAAATACGAAGAAAATACGGGATAAGTACAAATATAGGTTGTTTTAAATTGGCACGTGATGGATTAGATTTAAATAATGAATATTGGTATAATTGGGAATTTTATGCTTATCGTTGTCCTTTATGGAAATCAAGATTTGATAAATACAAAATTCACATAGACAATAAAAAGAGGGAAATAGTATTTGAAAATGAAGATGAATATGAGGAATTTTATGAATTATATAATTATGAACCTGATGAGCAAAGTAAAGAAACACAGGATAAAAGTATAAAAGAATTAAAAAAAATAAAAATAAAACAATGGATGAAGGAAACAAACTTGAAAATATATAGACAAGAGAAAGTTCGCAAGAAGTTGAAGTATTGAAGTATTGAAGTATTATAAAATTGAATTAAAAAATTTTTTTATAATTAGTATTATAATAGATAATATGGTGAAAAACAAAAAAGGAGGTTCCGGTCACAAAAAGATGGCTCGTAAAAACGTCGCACCAAAAGGTGGATATAATAAAAAACTTCGTAAACCGCGTGAGGAAGGAGAGATTATAGCTCGTGTAACACAAATGTGCGGGGGAGGTATCGCACGTATTATATGTTCTGATGGGGTTCAACGCACATTGGTAATACGTGGAAAATTTAGAGGTCGTAATAAACGTGATAATACTGTTAAGATTAATACATTTGTTCTGGCGGGATTGAGGAGTGTAAGTTTTGGCGCTGTTATTCAAAAAGGTAAATTGGAAAAGGCAGATTTAATTGAAGTATATAAAGAAAGTCAAAAGGAAGAACTAATAAAACTACCAGGATTGGATAAAATTTTAGATGATGAAAGTAGAATAAAACAAAATGAAGATTTAGGTTTTGATGTTATGACTGCTAGTGAAACATTTATGGAAGAAGTGATAAACGAAGAGGATAGTGTTCGTTTAAAACATAATAAAAAGATTGAAAAAGAACGCAAGAAAATGGCTAAGAAGGTTGTAAAAGAAGATAATGTTAAAGATAAAAAGATAGAATTTGATTTGGAGTTGGATTTTGATGATATTTAATCTACTTTAAACATATCATGATCTTCATCATCGTCGTCATCGTCGTCATCACTATTAATATTTTCTAATAACATGTCATCCCAAGGTTCTATACTTTCTACTTCTTCTTCTATGACGGGTGTTTCTTCAAATTCTTGAATAGATGCTAGAATTGCGTTTTGATATTCTCTATCATATGTAAAATCATCAAAAACAGAAGACATATTAAAAGGATTTGATAGTAGGTTATCACTACCATTTTGTCTGGTTATTGGTCTGGGATGAGTATAAACATTTCTCATATTATTTAAAAAACTTCCAAATGGATTAACAGGGATGTGTTGTCTATCAGTAATATTACTTGAAATATCAATTAAATAATCTTCATTTTTTATTTCTTTATGTGATAATTCATATCTACATATAGGACATTTATTAGATTCTTCCTTTAACCAGGTAAATATTGAGTGTGAAAAAATATGACCACACGGTAACTTGTATACTTCTTGATCATCTTCAAAATCTTCAAAACTAATGCAACAGTTATGCTGATCAAACTTGTTTTTATTATATTTAATTTTTTCAATTTGTTTTTCACCTTCTTCACTTAAAACATTTCTATATAAATTTTTCTCAAATAAGGATTGTCTTAGTACGTTTCTAACTTGTGAATGTTGTGGAAGTATAAAATTACCTGCTAAAGGAAGCATTGATACATTTTCGTTTAGTCTATTACCTTGAATAATATTAATCAAATTATTTAATAATTGTGCCCTAGGATTTCCTGATAAATCCTGTTGAAAATCTTCAATTATATTATGTATAAAAGTATTTGTATTTTCATCGTCATTCATATTAATAAAATTAAATATAATATATTTAACTTTTTTACTTAATTAATAAAAAAGTAAAAAAATTTATTACACAAATTAACAATTAATGAATTCTGTATGATTTAATAAAGTCAGAACCAATATCGTATCTATTATTACTAAGTATATCAGATATAAGTTTATATGGCGTCATTTTTCTAAGCTCATCAATGCCCTTTGTTTCAAATACATTCAGTAGAGTGGAACTATATCCACTAAGGAATGAAACATTTTCATCAAAAGCCGTAGCAGGAAATCCACTAGTCTTTCGGAGATTCCAAAATAGAATATGAGGCTGGACATAAGGAGTTCTGAACTTGCTTTTAAGACCTGCTTCGGCAAACTTTCTCTTGATAAGTTCTAGCATAGTGCTCTGATCACCATCTCCCCATCCAGAAGAGGCATCTATTTGCATATCAGAATATACCGCTAGAATAATATTTTTAGTATCGTTAGGATTTACTTCGGCGCTAACTAGACCGTCTAGAATTTTATCACATAGAGCCTCAAAATTTGTATTCATGCTCCAATTTGGATCTTGTCTAATCTTTTTAACTTTTCCAACAAAATCGTCTCCAAATTCACTCACATCCATCCAAGTTGGTTTAGCATTGAATGTAAGAATTCTGTTTCTAAAGGCAGGATGACAAATTTCACTAGTGCGAATACTCAGTCCAATAGCATTTGTAATAGGAAGACAATCATCAGATTCCATACTTCCAGAAGTATCACAACAAGGAATAATACAAGCATTTTCTAGTTCACTATTGTTCTCCTTGTTAGAGAGCCACTGAAGATTAATTTGTGTCTTCTTCTCACCATCAGCTTGGAATGCTTCCTTTACTAGCTCTCCGACTGTAAGTCGTTTTCCATGAACTTTAGCAGTAGCATCTCCCGAAGCTGCCTTAGAAAGATGTAGAGAGAAATTATTAGCACACGCAATTCTATCATCGTCACTAGATCGCTGTTGCCCCTTTTTATTTTTATTACGGATAGCATTACTATTCTTTTTAAGGCAAATACTAGGAATGTTATTAAACTCTAGATTGGACCACTGCTTACTAGCCATCTTAATCTGTGGGGTATCGCTTGCTTTAGACAGAGCAACAATCATTTTAGTCCACTTAATTTTCTGCTTAAGGATAGCAGACTTATACTGATTTCCATCCCTCCAACCGCTTTTAGGTTCGGCAACAAATTCAGGGAAAGCATATTCAGCCATTATCTTATGGATCCATTTGTATTGCTTTTGCTTCTCACGAGGCATCCATCTTCCAGCAAGTGAAGGTTTAAAATTCGTGTCCCTTTGAAGCATTTCATATTCCCCTTTAATAACTAAAACAGAGCGGTGACACATATAATGAATAAGCCAATAATTTTTATTCTCCTTTTGAGCAATATATTTACACATATATTTAATATCCTTCCAAGAGCCCATAGGATGTTCATCGTTATCATTTACTATAAAAGAACGAACAAGAAGCTTAGCAAATTCCTGGTCTTGTGTTTTTGACCATATCCACACCATCATATATGCTAGAGAATATTCTCCTTTTCCTGCTTCAATATCACGAACATGCATTGTAAGTCTAAAAAGTTTAGTAAGTTCCTCTCTGTGTTCATTCCAGTTAAGATTTTTTAGTAGATAAAACATTTTTTCCTCAAGATCTGAATGATCTTGTGTTCTTACAAGTTGAAAATACAGTTGAGTGATAAGTGACTCTGCCTCAGTTTTACTTGTCCATTTTGTTGCTTCAACTCCCCAACCATGTTGTGGTGTTCCATTTTCTCCATAAAGTTTTCTCTGAAGATAAATATCAGGTGTGCTCTTAGAGCTAGTGCGGTCAAGTGCTGAAATAATTGAACTCATAGTATGATAATAATCCGAAACGTTTCTATATTCTTTTTCTAGTATGTTTATTTCTTTTCAATTTTCCATCTCGTATATAAACTTTTTTTGTATTACTTGATGACTTAATTGGTTCTTCGTAATATATTATATGTAAGCTATTTAAGTTTTTGAATATATTAATAGTATCATTCCATATAACATCGCTAATTTTACTAACAATAGACAAAAAGTTATAGTTTTCTTTATGTTTTAAATAATTTAAAACATCTTCGGGTTCTAAATCAATATTATATTGTAATATGCTAATTAATTTATGATGTTTATTATTATAATCTTTGTTTGTTTTTAATAAATAAATAAGTTGGCTTTTACTTGTAATATTGTTATCAATTAATAAATTATCTTTTTTAACATAATATATATTATTATTACTATCAACGTATGTGTAAAAAATTTTAATAATATCAACATTTTCTTTATAAAATGACTTGTAATCATTTTCTTCTTTTTCTAATCTATCCATCCACGAATCATCTTCCAACTCTTCATCACTAGATATATCTATATCGCTATAATGTTGACTGTATTGTTCCATTAACTTAATAACGTAAAAAAATTAATTAATATAAACCAATTAAATTTTTTATTTATGTATTATATTTTATTAATCCTCATCAATTTCTTCATCTTCATCTTCGCTACTACTATCTTCATACATAAATCTTTCTAACATAGCTTTATGCCATTCATTATTTTCCTGTTTCAGTTTTTTTTGTTCTTCTTCTTGTCTCTCGTCTTCCTTTTTACGTTTTTCAATTGCTTCTTCTTTTTCTTTCTTTCTCTGTGCTTCTCTTTGTTTTTTACGTTCTTTATTAGATATTTTTACTGGTTTTGTTTTAAGAGCAGCTGTAATATCAATTCCACTTGAAACAGCACCTTCTAACATAGGTCTTCCATTTTTATCTCTTTTTATATCATCAAATATTGAAGGACCTCCTCGTCTCCTGCGATTGTTTCTAAAGTTACTACCTCTTCCTCCTCCTCTATCATACCCTCTCCTTCCACTTCTATCATAACCCCCTCGTGATCTTGTTTTAAAAGTATTAAATTTTTTATCTGGACTATTTGAACGTTTTTCGGGACTATTTGAACGTTTCCACCGTGAATTTACACGGATACTACTTGAAGAACTTTTAAAGCGATTTACTCTTGTTGTATCTTCATTGATATCATTATTATTATCTGGAGAACCTTCAGGTTTTAAACAATCCCAACGATTCGTTTTTGGCATTCTTCTGTGTGACATATTGTTCGACTATATTAAAATATATTTTATAATTAATATAATTCAATTTTGTTAATTACTTAAAGAAATATCTTGTTATTAATTTGTGGAAACACACAGATTCTTAACGGCAAACATTTTTACTATTAAAAAATTTAATAATATAACGACTATAGATATCACATTATAAGAATCGGCATCAAAATTGATTATAATTTTATATTATTATAATCAATACTACAACAACAATGTATACTTTATGTTTGCCTAAAATAGATAATACCATTACAAAGTCGCAATTATATATAATTTTCAATAAATATAATTTCGGAAATATTTATAAAATCGATTTAATTAATATTAATCAATCTAAAAGAGCATTTATTCATTATAATACTTGGAATAAAAATGAAAAAAATAATAAGGTTAAAAAATATTTAGATGACGGATTAGATATTAAAGTTATTTATGAATTCCCGTGGTTTTGGAAATGTAGTAAAAGTAGGTCATAAAAAGATAAAATTGGTTCATATCATAGAACATTTTTTTTAGTGCCTTTTTTTACAAGAACTTGTACTATTTTTCATTAATGTTTCTTTTAGGTCTAATCCTGCGGCAACCCACATCTCCGCAAAATTTATTTTTTCTCTCTCTAATTCTAACTTATCTTCTTTTCTCTTATTTTTTGTTGCCTCGTCATATTCCCTTTTTAAGTCTAGCCACTCTTGAGGATCAATACCACTATCACTAGTAATATTAGACATCGTTAATTGTTCTTTTTCCGGCATATATGTGATTGATATATTTTTATTTTAAACTATATTTTAAAGAATTCAATTTTCTCTACAATCAACTAACCAAATAAATTCCTTAATCTTTTCTTCTTTTTTTTCACGTTTTTTCTTTGCTATTCCTACATATCTATTATATGTATTATGTTCAAATGGTATTTTCTCTACCTTCCCTTTTTTTTGTAATATTTCATCCATTTCATTTAATGGTATTATACCTTTATTATTATAAGAAATCATTATAAACTTGCTATTTGTATTTTTTATTAAATCTATAAATGTATCTTTGGCTTTTTTTAAACTACAATAACCGCTTTTTTTCCAGTTTTTTGGCTGTCCTCTATAAGTATCAGGTATTTCCATATTTATATCCCATTTACTTATTATATCTAATAAGAAATAGTATATATTATATGGATGTTTATTATACGGAGGATCATAATACACCAAATCCAATTTACCAGTTGTTTTTATCCATTCATTAGCATCCATTTTACTTATCTTAATATTTGCCTTTCCGTTTGTTAATATTGGTAATCTTGGTTCTATAACTCTTTTTATTCTCTGTAAGTCTATTTCATTTTTTCCCCCAAATTTACCTTTTTCTTTTTTTTCATCTTTAAAATAAGCTGAAAATTGACCGTTTGTATTATTATTTGTAGATGCTTGAACTAATAATGGACCTATAAAAAATTTTTGATATTCTTTACCAACATTATTTTTTATATAATGCATCATTTTATCTATTATTACAGCATTTTCGTTGGTGTAATATACTCTTTCTCCTGGTAATATATTATTATCATTTTTGGGTGACCAATGTTTTGATATAAATGGATCATATGTATTCAGTTTTAAATAATTTTTAATATTTTCTATGGTATTTTGCAAATATTCTATTTCATTCTTGTTTAATTTATCTATATCTGTTAAATAACACTCGTTCAAAATTTTTGAATATGAAGATATATCATTTACATAAAATTTACCACCATTTACTCTATTTTTAAATAAACGACTTACCACCCCCGAACCTGAAAAACCTTCGCCTATATTTATAGTTTCTTCATTTAATTCACTTTTTACTCTTTTTATTACTTCGTCTATTTTATTGATAAATTTTCTTTTATTTCCAAGATAAGTTATTATTTGTTTGCTATAATATTCTTGTTCGCTCATATAAAAAAAAGCAAATTTATTATTTTCACATATTTTACGCCCTATTTCATTTCGTTAATTACATCTTCTCTTGTAAATTCTTTAACATTTATATTATTATTACTAATATCATAACAAAATTGTTCTTGTGATAAAGTCTTATTTAATCCAATATCGTTTGTTAATATACCTTTTTTCTTAGTATAAAAATCAAACATATCTTTTGATAATCTATTTGGTATATTTATATTTATAGTATAACAAAAGCTATTTTTATTAAATACCTTCATATTTGTATTGTGATGTTTACAAATGTGTTTCTGTAAGTTCGCTCGAGCAGCGTATCCTCTATCACAATCAATACAAGGACACTGAAATGGTCTTTGATTTTCAGGAGTATGTTTAGAATGAATGTGTGCTATCAATGCGGATTTTGGTCCTGTTGTTTCATAATTACAGTGAGGACAACATTTCACATTAAATCGTTCCTCTTTGTTGCGTCTATAATAATTTGTATTATGTTTCGTCGTCTTTTTGTAATGCATTTTTCAAGCTTATTATACGTTTATTATATTACTTAAATTTAATTTCAATTTTCCAGAATAGAAATTAAATGATTATTGATACAATAAAAAAATCTGATAGGTGGGAATCGAACCCAACACGCTACCTCCTCCACACTATGTTCCGCATACTTCCAGAAGAGGCGTCCCAATTCCTTTCATAGTTTTCCATAGCACAGTTCGTGTAGCACCAGAGCTTAAATCCGGCGCCTTTACCTTTCGGCCACTATCAGTGTTCCGTACTCTCAAATGTTCTTACAGGGGCTCGAACCCTGAATACCAGTTTCAAAGACTGGCGTGATAACCATTTCACTATAAGAACTTTACCTCT
>MDSX01031174.1_pt1 | contig 20793 bp, 18 predicted proteins | sample 811141 | NCBI WGS metagenome assembly MDSX01 (sample SAMN05326642, study PRJNA326480) | marine metagenome | isolation source: seawater | place: Atlantic Ocean: South East | collected 2010 | reverse complement strand
CCACAGGAACGTGTTGTTGCGAAGAGCAACGATGCGATGCTCATGGGCCTGGGTGATGTCATCTTCCCTGGTATGCTCGTTCTCTCAACACTGCAATACATCAGTGGCGATAATGGCTTGATTATGGCGATGACGACCCTCGTTGGCAGTCTCATCGGCTATTCTATCTTGATGTATTACGTCGGTAAAGGACAGGCTCAAGCAGGTCTTCCCTTACTGAACGGTGGTGCCATCCTCGGGTACTGTGTTGGTGGCTTATTGACGATTGGTATGGCGATGTTCCAGTTCAACATCAGTTTTTGAGAGATGATTCGCAATGCTTGACATTCATTTGTTCCGAGAAGAGGTCGACAAAATACGTGCCGACCATGACCGACGTGGTATTCCACACGACAACATCGAGAAGGTGATTGAACTCGATACGCAGTGGAAACTCATGCTCCGTGAAACCAATGAATTGCGACGGAAGAAGAATGAGGCTGCTCGAGGTATTGGAGCTGCAAAGAAGTCTGGAGATGAAGCCGAAGCACAACGTATTCTCTCCGAGGTTGCGAATCTTGGTGAGCAGATTTCAGAGATGGAGAACAAGACAGATGCGCTCCTCTCAGAACGAGATGCGATTCGTATGTCGATTCCAAACATCTTGCATCCTGAAGTTCCATCCGGTGCTGATGAATCGGGTAATACGAAGCATTCTCTCCATGGTGAGAAGCCTTCCTTTGATTTTGAACCGAAGACTCACAATGAGTTGATCGACGAAAACAAATGGGTCGATTTGGAACGTGCTGCAAAGATTACTGGAAGTCGATTCTACTTCCTCAAAGGCGACCTTGCGCGTCTTGAAATGGCTCTACAAGCCTATGCAGTGGATTTTATTCAACAACGTGGGTTTACATTTGTTCAACCACCAGTCATGATGAATCGAGCTGCATACGAGGGCGTAACCGATCTATCAGATTTTGAGACGGTCATGTATGGGGTCGATCCAGATGGTTACTACATGATTGCAACTTCAGAACACCCTCTTACTGCAATGTACATGCAGGAAACGATTCCAGAGGAGCTTCTTCCGTTGAAAATCGTCGGCGTTTCATCCTGTTTCCGCAGAGAAGTTGGCGCTCATGGACAATCAGACCGAGGAATTTGGCGAGTCCATCAATTTACCAAAGTTGAGCAAATCATCATTGCAACACCTGAGACCTCTTGGGACTTGCACGAAGAGTTGCTCCAGAATTGCGTTGACCTTTGGGATGCATTAGGCTTGCATTACGAAGTCGTCAACATCTGTACGGGTGATATGGGGACTGTTGCTGCACGAAAGTATGACCTTGAAGCATGGTTGCCTGGTGCAAACGCCTTCAAGGAGATCGTTTCATGTTCGAATTGTACCGATTATCAGGCGAATCGATTGGAGATCCGATACGGAACACCCGGTCATCCAAATCAACCAATGGCCCACACACTCAACTCCACTGCGGTTGCTACATCTCGGGCACTGGTCGCCATTATCGAGCAAAATCAGCTCGCAGATGGACGGGTTCGAATTCCTGATGTTTTGCAATCGTACATGCAAGGACAAGAGATTCTCGAGCCTTGTCAATGGTAGTGTTAATAAGTACTAAGCAAGTACTGCTCTTAGGAGCGGGCCACAATGACACAAAATCGGCTTTATTTTGGCTATGGATCGAATCTTGATTGGGATGATTGGTCAGCGTATTGTCAACAGAAAAATGTGAGTCCAGATGGATTGAAGGAACGAGAGCCTGCATGGTTGATTGGTCATCATTTGAAATTCCACTATTTCTCTTCTGGACGTAAGGGTGGTGCTGCTGACGTCGTTCCAATCAATTCCTTTCATGCAACACCTGGTGCATTGTACGAAGTCGATGAATCCGCATGGAGAACATTGGTTGCAAAAGAAGGGGCGCCTCGATTTTATGAAGAGAAAGAAGTGCTTGTTATTGGTCAAGATGGGCGGCTCCACCATGCAACCACCTTTGTTGTCTGTGAACATCGGACAACGCCCGAGTTTGTGCAACCAACGGAAGCGTACCATCAATTGATTCACAACGGCCTTGAACAGCGTGGTTTACCAACCAGAGGCCTTGAACAAGCGGTTCAGCACACATTCAACGTTCCAACCGTTCAGCATCTCTTCGTTTATGGGACATTGATGAGCGGTCAAACCCGGTTTAACCAACTTCAACCCTTCATTGATTCCATCGAGAACGCCACGACAGAGGGACAACTGCACCATCTTGGAGCCTATCCTGGATTGAAACATGGTGAAGGAATTGTTCATGGTGAGTTGATGGAAATGTCTGATGTGGAATCATGCCTTGAGCGGATGGATGGAATTGAAGGGTTCTTTGGTTTTGGTCATACAAATTCGCTCTATCAGCGGACCATCGTTCAAGTTCAGACCGACACAGAGATGAGATGGGCATGGACCTATGTCTACACAGGTCATGTCGAAAAGGATTCACGAATTGAAGACGGTCGGTGGGTTTGACTATTCCGAGTCCTCAACTTCGAGCAGATTAGCACCTTGCTCAACACGATCGTTTGGGTTGAAGTGAACTGCTGTTACGATTCCTTTTGCAGATGCGACGATTCGATGTTCCATCTTCATCGCTTCGAGAATCATGAGCGTTTGTCCAGCTTCAACCGCATCCCCTGCTGTAACGAGGACTTCGAGAACCACGCCAGGCATTGGTGCGACCAAGCCTCCATGATGCTCGTCGCTGCTTGCACCTGCTTCGATGCGTTCCATTGTGTAGATTCGGCCTGAATGGTGAACCCACCATACGTCGCCGACCTTTGCAACGTGTGCCCATGCTTTTGTTCCATCTTCGAAGTAGATTCGAATGCGTCCATCTTCACGTGGATGAGCGCAATGGTTGGCATAGGTCCAGATTTTTGGGGTACGTTCGAGGAGAACGTCGTATACTTCTCCATTGTACCGGAATTCATGCTGCATCAGGGATACCTCCTGTTGAGCGTTTGGAATGGACTTGCAACATCCGCCGATCCGTGTTGGCGTGTTGCAGTTGTGCGATGCATTCCCGTTGTTTCAGCCACTGCTGCAGTCATTAGAGCGACATCGAGATGGTCTTGAGGTGGTGTGAATTGGTAGCCATCTGGATAGAGATCATCGAGCATGGACGTGTATGTGTCCCCTGAAATGACGGCAGGAACATCGCAAAGATCACGCAAGAATCCAATGTTGGTGGTCGTCCCTAAGACGACGAATTCATCCAATGCTCGACGCATTCTCTGCAACGCTTCGTTGCGGGTTGGGGCGAATACAATCAATTTGGCCAGCATGGGGTCGTAGTGCGGCGTAACGTCGTCACCCTCACGAACACCCGTATCAAGGCGTATTCCTGGCCCTGTAGGCGGCCTAAAGACTGCAAGTGGTCCGATGGCAGGGAGGAAGTTGTTTGTTGCATCCTCGGCGTAAAGACGGACTTCAATGGAATGACCTCGAATGTTGAGTTCCTCAACAGCCATTGGCCGTCCATCTGCAATTCGAAGTTGTTCTCGAACCAAGTCAACGCCTGTAATCATCTCAGTGACAGGGTGTTCAACCTGAATACGCGTGTTCATCTCAAGGAAGTAAAACGATTCATCCTCGGCAAGAAGAAATTCTACTGTTCCTGCTCCAACATAGTCAACGGCCTTTGCTGCTGCTACGGCTGCTTGACCCATTCGCTCGCGCAACGTCGGCGTCATGGTGGAGCATGGTGCTTCTTCGAAGACCTTCTGATGACGTCGTTGAACACTGCATTCACGTTCTCCCAAATGGATGCAACGCCCGTGCGTATCTGCAAGGACTTGGACTTCAACGTGCTTCGATTTCATGAGCAGTTTTTCAACATAAACTCGTCCATCGCCAAAGGCTGCCAACGCCTCACGGCGTGCAGATTGCGCACCACTCTCCAACTCATCAGGAGCATGGACAACACGCATTCCTTTTCCCCCACCGCCTGCAGTAGCTTTGAGCAGGAGCGGGTAGCCTGTTTCCTTGGCAGCGGCTTGAATCGCTTCCATGGCAAGCTGTTCATCTTCTTCTTCGATTTCAACGCCTGGAATAACAGGAACGCCTGCTGCCTTCATGATTTGACGAGCAGACATCTTGTCGCCCATCTGTTCGATTGCTTGAGGGGATGGACCGATCCAGATCAATCCTGCATCCATTACCGCTTGCGCAAATTCTGCTCGTTCGGATAGGAATCCAAATCCGGGGTGAATGGCATCGGCTCCGGTCTCCTTTGCTGCCTGAATGATGGCTGAACCATTGAGATATGTTGCCGCAATCGTGTCACCTTCCAGCAGGACGGATTCATCTGCAAGTTCTCGAAACATACCGTTTCGATCGTTTTCTGCATAAATTGCAACGCTCGATACCCCAGCCTCACGACATGCACGTAGGATGCGACAGGCGATTTCGCCACGGTTCGCAACCAGTACGCGTTGAATCATGTTCTCACCTCACTCTTCGGGTTTCCAATTTGCAGATCGCTTCTCAAGGAATGAAGAGAGGCCTTCTTGTCCTTCACGTGATCCTCGCATGCGACTTGTGAAATCAAGTGTCCATTGACGAAGCGATTCATCATCTTCACTCCACCGATCGAATCCGAGAGTGAGTTCTTTGGCAAGGGTCGCTGCACTCGGTCCGGTAGTGAGAACTTCAGAGAGAATGGATTCAATCTCATCATCGAATGCTTCAACGTTCTCGACAACACGTTCGATGAAGCCAATGCGTAATGCTTCATCCGACCGAACTCTGCTCGCTTGCATTGCGAGACGACGGAAGTTTGCTGAGCCCACACGTCGGTAGACGTACGGGCCAATAACTGCAGGAAGAATGCCCAACTTGCCTTCTGAGAGCGCAATACGGACGTTTTCTGTTGCGACGACATAGTCCAGGCAAGCGATGAGGCCTGCTCCACCTCCAAGGGCCACACCTTGTATCGTACCAATCGTAAAGCACGGATGGGACCACAGCCCGTTGAAGAGGCGATCAAGGCGTTCACTGTCCTTTCGATTTTCTTCTGGAGTGTTCGCCCCAGCATCACGCATCATGTTGATGTCAGCCCCAGCACAGAAGTGCTTGCCTCGGCCAGAAAGAACAAGCGTTCGAAGGTACAGTTCTCCATTCGCATCCTCCAGTGCGTCGTTGTGACCAGCACTGCGCTCTTTAGTCCATTCAAAGACCTGAATCAATTCGGTGATCATGTCAACGTTGAGAGCATTGAACTTGTCTTCACGAGCCAACTCAATGCGAGCACAACTGCCGTCAATAGTGAGTTGAATCAACGATGTTTGTGGTGGATTTTCCATTGTTTTCATATCAAAAACCTCAATTGCATTTTTAAATATTCAATTGGAATTTACATTCTGAAAATTCCATATTTTCCTTCCGGAAGCGGAGCATTTCTCGATGCAGCAAGGCAGAGTCCAAGCACATCTCTTGTGTCACGAGGGTCGATGATTCCGTCATCCCACAACCTCGCTGTAGAATAGTAAGGTGAGCCTTCTCGTTCGTATTTCTCAAGGATTGGAGCACGGAAGTTTTCGAGTTCTTCACCCTCCATCGGGCCTTTTCCTTCACGCTCTCGCTGGTCTTGCTTCACCGTGCTGAGAACATCGGCTGCTTGTGGCCCGCCCATGACTGAAATACGGCTGTTTGGCCACATGAAGAGGAAGCGAGGATCGTATGCTCGCCCACACATCCCGTAATTGCCTGCTCCATGGGAACCACCAACGATGACCGTGAATTTTGGAACGTTCACGCACGAAACAGCTGTCACCAGTTTTGCACCGTCCTTGGCGATACCACCTGCTTCGTATGCTTGACCGACCATGAATCCCGTGATGTTCTGAAGGAAGACAAGAGGGATGCCTCGTTGACCACACAGTTCAACAAAGTGCGCCCCTTTCAACGAAGATTCTGAGAATAGGATTCCATTGTTTGCTACAATACCGACCTTGTGTCCATGAATGTGAGCAAAACCACACACCAGTGTTGTCCCATACCGTGATTTGAACTCGTGGAATCTTGAACCATCTACGATACGTGCAATTATTTCACGAACGTCGATTGGCGTACGGTTGTCGCTTGGAATCAGCCCCAGGAGTTCCTCTACGTCGTGAGCAGGTGGTTCTGGCTCCTGTACGACCGCAGGGGCAAGTTCCCGATGACCAATGTTTTCGAGAACATTACGAACCATTCGAAGGGCTTCGGTTTCATCCTCGGCGAAATGGTCAGCAACGCCTGATTGGGCCGTGTGAACTTCAGCGCCACCCAATTCCTCAGCCGTGACAACTTCACCCGTGGCTGCCTTGACCAACGGAGGCCCTGCGAGGAAAATGGTTCCATTTCCTTTGACGATGATCGATTCATCGCTCATCGCTGGAACATACGCCCCACCCGCAGTGCACGAACCAAGAACAGCTGCAACCTGTGGAATACCATCACCGGACATTCGGGCTTGGTTGCGGAAGATTCGACCAAAGTGGCCTATGTCTGGAAACACTTCATCCTGCATCGGTAGAAACGCTCCACCTGAATCGACGAGGTAAACGCAAGGAAGATGATTCTCATGGGCAACGGTTTGAGCACGGATGTGTTTTTTCACCGTCATTGGATAGTAGGACCCACCTTTGACGGTCGCATCGTTGGCAACGAACAGGACCTCTCGCCCGTGAACGCAGCCAATGCCCGTTACGATTCCGGCAGAGTGTGCACGGCCATCGTACAGATCGTATGCTGCAAGAGGAGAGAGTTCGAGGAATGCAGTACCAGGATCGATAATGCGTTCGATTCGCTCACGAGCAAGCATCTTGTTCCGACTTCGATGTCGTTCAACATACTTTTCGCCTCCACCTTGTTGGACCATGTCAAGGCGTTCTCGAAGCGTTTCAATGAGGGAGAGATTCCACTCACGTCGTGCGGAATAATCTGGATCCGCCTTGTTGACTCGCGTTGGTAGTCGATCCATGTGGTTCCACCTGTGCCGACCACTTCGGTTCAAACCTTCAAGTCATCGTGACTTTAGACACCGAGCATCAGTCGACCAATGTCACGAATACCTGGTGCAAGGCCAACGATGAGAACAGCAAGTACAATCAACAACCGAAGATGCTTTTGACGGTTCTCAACTCGCATTGCGACGAAGATGAAAGTGATGGTTCCAACGAGGAGTGCCTTGACGATTGCGAACAGCCAAGCCCCCTCAACGTCCCAGCCGAAATTATCGCTGATGCCGCCTCCGGACTGGATGACTGCATCGCTCAACGGATGCTTTTCAGAGTATCCGAAATAATCGATACCAACCATTGTTGCGAATCCGTCGCATAATTGACCGAAAACCATCGCAAGGACCAGTGGGCTAGCAAGCAATGCTCTGTTGGAAAGTTGTTCTATGGGGTGATGAGCAACGGTCTTCTCTTCGGCCTCCCATGCCTTGATGGCGATTCCCTCGGGCAGGACGCCTGCTTCAAACCCAGTCAATTTGAGTTGACGCGCATCATCCTTACCCATTCGGTACAGGACTGCACAAACTACGCCTGGAATTCCAAGGACGATCAATGCTGGCCAAAACACGACATCATTCGGCAATCGATTTGACTCTTGCACCCAAGGTGTAGCAGCAAGTTGAGCCCAGTGGCCCAACCCTACAAAACAGGCCCCCACTGCAAACGCAAGCAGGCCTCGGGTGATGGTTGGCCAATCTCGAGTTTTATGAAACGCAAAGATGAGAGTTGCGAAGCCTGCGAAAAGGCCGACAAGAACCCAAATCAGCCCCATCTCATGTTCACCGTAGCCGGGGCGGAACAGAAGAGCCCACATGAACAGGAGTGCAAGACAAAGCAGCGGAACGAGGCGAATTCGAATGTTCAGCTCGCCCAAGTCACCCCCAACGTCATCCCATTTCCTTCCAACCAAATGCGAAACGATGCCAATTCCGATGAGCCATGCAGCCAAGTGAAGATGAATGATTGGTGAAATGAGGAGCCAATCAATGGAAGACGGGAAGAAATCCGCATCTTCGAGTACTCTGAAAATCGGGGCAAGGCAAACCCAAGCGATGAGGGCAATCATCATCTTATCATCTGCAGGAAGCTGCAATGTTCGGAACAATGCTTGGAACACAACGACCGATGCAAGCAAGCCAAAGGTGTAGATCGCCGTATTTTGATAGGAATAACCTGCGTCACCTTGGGCTCCAGCATCCTGTTCAATCGGCTCCCAGATGATGGGGCGGAGTCCATTTTCCCATACCATTTCAGGCATGAGGAGTAGCCCCAGAGTGACACCAATCACGAGAATTAAGAGCAATCGAGTCAGTGTTTGCTCGACCATCGACAGTCGTGAAGAGGGTAGAGCAGGTTGGTGATTCGCAAGGACTTCATCAATCGAATCGAGTGTCGCCATGCTACGTCCCCGCTCACACCAGAAGGGTCTGGGAAATATCTCTTCCCACTACATTCACTCTTCTTCAGCGATGACACGAGGCTCGTGCTCTTCGATGAAGGAGACTTTGCCACATTCAACAGCATCTCGTAGAACAGTCACAAGACGGAACTTCATCATGGCTGCATTGGTATCAAACAGCATGGTTTGTGGAATGACGATGTTGAGGTCGTCCCCGTCGAACGTTACGCCAAAGTCGGAGTGACCGGTGTTTGATTCGAGCAGAGCAGCAACCTTCTCTTCCTTTCCTTCAACGACCTTGACGATCTTGAAATTGTACTTGAGGCTCTTGCCAGCCATCGGATGGTTGTAGTCGATACGGGCTCGGCCTGCAGCAAGGAACGAAAGGTAGCCTTGTCGGCCTCCGATGTTAACAGGAGCTCCGAGATAGAGTGCATTGGGGTCACGTACAGCACGGCGTAGTTTGTCGATGCTGATGGTTTCAATCATGGTCGGGTCTTTCTCACCGTATGCATCTGCAGCCGCAAGTTCAAGGTCGATGTCTTTGTCGACTTTCGCTTCGAGAAGTGCTTCTTCGAATCCAGGAATCAGTGAACCGGAACCGACAACACAGACCATTGGCTGATAGGTACGGTTCTCATCGTGCATTTCATGCTCCTGAGCCGTTGCTTCACGGGTGGTTTCAATCAAATCGCCTGTTTCGCCGTTGTAGAGGTCATAATCAACGTGAATAATGTCGCCTTCTTCCATTTAGGTTCACCTGAACGCTTCGGCGACTCGCAAGGTATTGATAAGTCAATTGGATGAAAGCCTACTCTTCTTCACTGCGTGGATGAGGCGTTTTCTTGGCATCGAGTATTGTCAACCAAGCCATACCGAGCATCATCAACGCCCATCCAGCCCAGACCAAATGGGATCCTGGAAGGTCGTAAATGATCACCCGCATCCGTTGCACTGAATCTTCGCCATCGGCCGAAACTTGTTGCATGAGGCCCGATGTTTGGGAACCATCGAAGATGAAAACGATGTCCCCGTGAACGCGGACAAGTGTATCCACTTCACTTCTCGGAGGATTTGGTGAGCCATCAAATCCAAGCAATCCGGGTTGGACTTCACCGATTTTTTCACCACCCGAATAAACGCTGATGATTGCTCCGATGTACCGACTACCCACCTCGAGAGATTCATCCTCAAGCACGATCCCTTCGAATTCGTAACCATATCCATCGACTTCAACGATTTCTCCTCGAGTCAGCGTGATTCTGTGTGTAGCGTCTCCACGGTCGACTAGAACGGTAGTAAACACGTGTCCAACAAGCAACAACAGCAAGCCAAAATGAACAAGATGAGCTGCAGGTGCAATCTTCCCAAAGCCCGAGGATTGAACCCGATTGAACACTTCAGCCCCGACTGGAACCAAAGCAATCAGAACTGAAGGAAGGACGAGCCAAGCGATGGTTCCTCGTGACAAGAACTCAGAGATCGATTCACTGGCGTCCCCTCCAAGAGCGGATGGAACAAGAACTGCGAGCAGAATGGAGGCGAGGGCGGTTCCGAACACAACTGCAACCACTTGCTTCGGCGATTGTTTTCTGGAGGTGTAAGTGAACATGGCCAGTGCCATACCCATGACAAACGGTGCCCCATACAACTCATGGGCGTTGAATTGGACCGCATCAATGCTCGAAATCAGGATGACCAGTGTCAGGATAAGATAGAGGCTTGTGAGGACGACAGGCGCCCACAGTGTTGTTCGCAGCAAGAATGTCCGAGTGAGCCATGGTTTCTTTTCGGATTGTTCCTCACCCATCAGGAGCCAAGGGAGGATGTAAAATCCAAGCAGAATTGCAGCAACATACAGCTCAACCAGTCCCGACCAAGCAGATGCAAGACACATCATGGTCCCTGCAGCGCCCCACCCCCAAGCCTTGCGAGTGTCTTGAGCAGAATACAGTGGAACGAACATCAACGCATTGAGCAAGACGAAAAGCAAATCTCCAGTTATCAGAAAAGCGACCATGGGTACAACAATCATCCAGGGGACTGAGAGAAAGTTTCTGTAGGTCCAGTACGATTCCTCTTCTCGAATATGTTTGGGCCACTCCACAGCGGTTGGGGCGAAAACCATTCCAACGAAAAACAGCGAAGGAGCATAAGCATAGGTCGCATATTCAAACACGGCAGCAAACAACGCACCAACAATCGGAATGAAGAAGAGATACGTGAATGGGCGCTTCGTCGTCCCCAACACTGCTCGGATAAACACACCACTAAGCAACAGGATGAGAAGGACATAGGAGACGATCTCGACACCTTCTGCTCGGTCTTTGAGCACCATCATGCGACCAAAGACATCCGTTGGTGGTGTACCATCGGCCGAGACAACGAATGTGTGAACCGACGCAGCCCAGACCCCTCCGGCTCTCGTAACCAACGTTGCAAACAACGCAAGAGCTCCTGTTGCGAGCCCGAGGCCCGTCCACATCAGTGTCGATGTTTTTCCTGGGCGCGTTCGCAGGTGGCCCATCAGGACCAATGCGAGCCATGGCAGAAAAGAGCCCGTCTCGACTGGATCCCATGCCCAGTAGCCACCCCAATCCAGAACCATGTACGCCCAAAGCCCACCAAGTCCAATCCCAAGGGTGGCGATGAGAAGACCTGGTCGTGTTTGATGCAGCATACGCTTGTCAATGTCCGCATCATCACCGTATTGGAGAATGGCAAGACTCGTTGTTGCAAGGGCAATGCAGAGCGAATAAGCGAGGAAAATCAGTGGCGGATGGATGACCATGAGGTCGGTTTGAAGCAATTCGTTCAATCCTGAACCCTGCAAACCAAGTGGGTTTGCTGCGAACGGATCGAGGGTCATTGAAATCAACAACAACAGAAGCGTAAATCCGTGCATGAGTCGTAATCGAAGTTGGTGGGTTCGGTCCAATTCAGACGCAAGCGGACGCCCGAACCACCATGCGACAAGACCCATCCAAGCGGCCCACATGAGCAGAGGGCCCTCTCTTGCAGCCCACGTTGCAGCAAATCGATACTTGAGCGGCAAGTCTTCCCCGCCGTTCAGTGCAACATGAAGAATCGTTGTATCGTTCACGATGAATCGAGAAGCGAGGGCAACAAATGGAGCTGCAACAGCAAGGTGGAGGCCGACCGAAACCAGAGGATATTCGACCCTCCATTTTGGCCATATCATCATGATGATGCAGGCGAGGGCGGCCAGAACAAGTGTCCACCCCCACATGATGTTTCCAAGGACGCATCCTTGTTATTGCTTTGCGTTAGCCCATCACCAGCCAAAGTGTTTCGCACGACTGTAACCAAAGGACAGCAGGACCGATATCACACGTTTCAACAGTAGGGTTGGTTTTCGAACCATAATCTTGAGGCCGATTCCAAGTTTTGTGAGCGGACCCATGTTTCCAAGTTCTTCTGGCAGACATTTTGCCATCGCCGTCATTTCGTCATCTGAGAGATTGTACAACGCTGTTTTCCCTTTCAAAATCTTATGATACGGAGGGAAGGTCGATTTCCAAGCCTGTTCGTAAGGTTTCAATGCGTTCGCCGAAAGATCTCCGCTGTTGATGGCTTTGGACAGAACTTGAGCCGCTTCACGACCAGACCACAACGCGAGATGAGAACCGCCCTCAAACAGAGGAGAAGTGAAACCCGCTGCATCACCAACCAGAATCAGTCCATCATCGACGGTTTTGCTTCTCGGACCGGAGATTGGAATCGTTCCCCCAAACGGCTTAACCTTGACTTTGTCTTTTCGCCAGGGTGGATTGACGGTCGGCTTTCCAGCAAGGTACGTATCCTCAATAAAGGAGTTGAGATATCGAATAGCGCCCTTTTTGTCGGTTGTGACCAAACCCACGTTGGCCCGCTCGCCCTCCTTCGGAATCATCCATACATATCCGTGTGGCGAGTATTTCGGCCAAAGGTAGAAGTCAAGGTACCCATCGTTTGGAACATCGTTCATCTCATACTGGAATCCAGCAATGACCTCGACTTCGGTTCCCATATCGAGGAGTTTTGATGCTGCACCAGAGACCCCAGAAGCATCGATTACAGCAGAACATTCAATTGGAAATTCATTTCCTCTACCTTCAATAATCCAATTGGAAAATTGATTTTCGCTATTGTAAATTCTTTTCATAGATGTGACACGATGCTTGAGATGCAGTTCTGCCCCAAGTGCAATCGCTTCGTCCATCAACCATTGTTCGAACAAATGCTTTTCGAGAACATAACCAGGCTCTGTCAGAAGTTTGTTTTCTCCACCCGGAAAAATGACGCGAATGCCCTTGACATCCAATGCCTTGACATGATCTGGAATTTGCAAATCAAGATTTTGAACAGCCAATTCTGAAAGACATTCGCCGCAATGAACAGGCGTCCCGACCTCACCGTCAGCTTCGACAACAACCGTTGAGAGCCCAAGCCGTGATGCGTGGATGGCTGCCGAGCCACCCCCAGGACCTGCTCCGATGATGAGGAGGTCGCAACGCTTTACCTCTGCCATGTTTTCCTGATGGGTACACGGCTCATGAATTCAACGGTAGGCGTCGGTTTTGGCTTAATACATGCAAATCACAGAATTATTAGTTCGGATTAAATAATCCACCTCGATGCATACACAAGGTGCGTAGCATGAATCAAGTACAGGAAAACAAAAAACTCCCAGTAACCGTTCTTACGGGTTTCTTGGGGTCAGGGAAAACAACGTTGCTCAACCACATTTTGACAAGTACTGAACACAAGATGAAGTTCGCAGTCATCGAAAACGAGTTTGGTGATGTGGGCGTCGACGAGAACATTCTCGTCGAAAGTTCAGAAGAAAGCATCATTGAAGTCATGAACGGTTGTATCTGCTGTACTGTACGGGGCGATTTAACGGAAGTCCTCAACAACATGCACGACCGAATCAAAGATTTTGATGGCGTCATCATTGAAACCACAGGACTTGCCGATCCTGCACCTGTTGCTCAAACGTTCTTCGCTGATGAGCGAGTTGCAGAGAATTACAATCTGGATGGAATCATCACCGTGGTCGACGCAAAACACATCATCCAACATCTTGACGACGAGAAACCAGAAGGAATTGAAAACGAATCCGTTGAACAGCTTGCTTTTGCAGACCGTGTAATGCTCAACAAGATCGACTTGGTCAATGACGATGAACTGGCCAATGTCGAATCTCGTATCAAATCCATCAACGGGTTTGCCCCGATTTTCCATACCCAAAACAGCATCATAGACCCAAAGGAACTTATCAACATTGGAGCCTTCGATCTAGAAAAGACTCTGGAGATGGACCCAGAATTCCTCGATACTGAGGCAGAACACGAACACGATGACCGAGTTACTTCGACGAGTATGAAATTTGAAGGCGAACTCAATGTCAATAAACTCGAGCAATACATCGGGAAACTCATTCGAGAATATGGAGAAAAATTGTTCAGATACAAGGGCGTTCTTGCTGTCAAAGGCATTGATGAAAAATACGTTTTCCAGGGCGTACACATGCTCTTTGGTGGTGATTTCAGTAGGGACATCGGCCTTTGGAAAGAAGAAGAAACAAGGGAATGTCGCTTCGTTTTCATTGGAAAGGACTTGGACCACGAAGAGCTACAACAAGGATTGATGGAATGCAAAGCAGAAAAACTACGCTTCAATGTAGGCGACACTGTTTACGCCAACGTTGGTGAATTCACTGAAGGACGAATTCTCAAAACATGGGACCAGGGTAATCCGTACAGAGTTGAGATTCAAAACGAAGACAAATCCAATGTTTGGGTCCCAATCGACAATGACGACTACGTTCGAGCAAGCCTCTGAAGCAGGAAGGTAGAGTAATGCCCCCGAGTCTCCTCGTTTGCGATGGTTGTTGCTGTGGCAGGATGGAGAAGGGCAACAATGCAGTTCCGATTGAATACCTCAAGGACGCTTGGAAAGAGCATGGTCTACAAGAGCATTTGAGTTTGTCAATATCAGGCTGTTTAGGCCCTTGCAGCCTCAACAACGTCACATTGATGATGAATGGAAATGAGCGTATATGGCTCGGAAAACTTGGAACGGCTGAGCATTATGAAGCACTTGTTGAATGGGCAAAGTCAGTTTCCAACAATCAGGAAGTCTCGGACTTGCCTGAGCTCCTCGTATCTCACCAATTCAAGCCCAAGTAAAACTCAGGCTATCAAAACCTAGCCCCTGTCTCGAAACTGGGTGCGAAATGGATTAAAAATTCATCCGAGTATAGCATTGAGCGCTTGCATGGCTTCGTGACGACCTTCATCTGTTTTGGTATCAAAGGGAGTAGTTTGAGGGATTTTTGCCAACCCATCACTGTCGTTGATACGAAGAATGGATTGGAGATTTTCGAAAAGGCTGTTTAATTGCGATTGGCCGAACACTACGTAGACCTTATCAGCCTCTCCGAAAAGGTCTACAGCCCACTCGAGGCCAAAATACGGTTTACCATTGCGAACCAAAAGCAGACAGTCCCGTGCTTCTACATTATATCGCGAGCGAATCATTGGATCATTGAACGAATTGTATTCAATCGTATATGTCTCCGTTCCGTTGATGTTCGCATGAAGTTCAATCAGCTTCTTTTTTGCACCCTGTTCATCCTCTGCCAAGTCGAAACGAGGCCAGTCTGGATGATTGACACCAAAAATTCGTTTGATTTCGAGTCCACGACTGATCAGGTCGAGGTTGAAATTGAGAAACTTCTCCCCCGTCTGTGGTCGCAACCACCACAGACGAGTGTTGGTAAATGCTGTTGCGTAGATTTCATCGCCATGCTTCGCGAATTCTGTGATGAGTTGGTAGGTGTCTTTTGCTTCAGCACCTTGTGAGAGACCTGGGGTTTGTGAAATCAGTTGAATTCGTCCAAAATCACGTACATTCGCTTCCTGTTCATGCAATGTCCAGTGAACAATTTCATTGGCCACAATCTCACTTCGACCATCTGCGTCTTTCGTGGCAATTCCTTCAATGAGATTTCGAAGTGAGTAGGCGATTTTTGCTCGAACAGGGCCAATTTTAGTTAGTTGGGCGTTTGAATTCGGCCAGTTCATTGAAAGGACACCATACTCCATTTCATCGGCACTAATTTGCAGTCGATGAATGAAAATCACCGCAGGACCAACAATACTCGTCGCCATGGTTGTCAGCAGATATTGAGACAGTACAATCGTATCAGCATCAAACATCTGCTCGCCGATGGCTATCCGTGAAACAGCAGTGAGAATAACGCCTACAATACCGGAGAAAATTCCTGCGATGACGAGCGTTGATTTTCCCGTGTCAACCATCGACAACACTTCCTTCTTGGGAACGAAGATCTTCATCGCCCCTAATGACCAACACGGTACCAATCATCAAAACTGTTGCGCCGACCCAAGTCCACAGACTTGGGATACCTGTTGTTCCGAGAATCCATCCAATGTACGAGCCAACAAGCGGCTCAAACAAATACGCCACACTCACGATGATTGGCGGGAACCATCGAAGTACTGCACTGATCCCAGCGTGACCAACAATACCAGGGAAAACTGCAAGATACACGACATACCAAATCCATGAACTACTCATCCAGCCGAACATGGAGATATTTTCGTCACTCATCGAGAAGACAGTGCCTTCAAGCATGATTGACAGTATTGCGAGGAAGATTGCTGCGATGAGAGTAACAGGTAGAATGTAAACGAACAATGGCATCCATTGACGAAGTTTCCTTCCTGCTAAGAAATAGCCCACAACTGCGATTGCACCGATGATGGCCGCAATGTCACCCAAGAGTGTTACATCCGATTCAGCTGAGATACCAAGCAGGGTAATTCCTCCTCCAATGAAGCCGATACTGGCGCCAAACACTTGCTGTTTTGGCACGTATTTCCTCAATAAGAGCGCACCAAAGACAATGATTAGTGGATGAATGGTTACGAAAAGAAGACTGTGAGTGAGGGATGTATTGTCCAGAGACCATACCCATGCGCCCATGTGCAAGCCGAGACTTATGCCTGAACCAGCCAAGATGTATCGTGTTTCAGGCAACCTCAACTTCTCCATTGAAACAGAATTTTGCCTCATGTCACGATACTGAAGAAAGAACATCGGCGCCATCAGCACAGCCGTCAGTTGAAATCGCCAAGAAGCTCGAAGCAGTGGTGGAACGTCATCCATCAACTGGAAAACCGCTCCAGCGCTCGAAATGGATATGATGGATAAGGTGAGCAAAATCCACAGCAATACTCTCTGGGAGATCATAGTTGCTCACTGCTCTCTCCAGTCAACGTAATGAAATAAGTCTTAGCACATATATGCAATGTTGTTGGATACGGCATCCATCAAACATCACACAGGGGTGCCAATGTACGGCTCGTCAATGTCCAATTGGAGAATGTAAAGTCCAGTCGAAATGCATGAGGCGTAGATTCGCCCTTCATGGAATTCAACAGCCCATAGGAACGGGACCCAAGAAAAGTCGTAGAACGCACTGTCGAGGGGTGTCCCGTCGAGGTGTCCTCTTGGGAGATAGTAGCCTATTGTAGCTTCAAAGTGGATATCGATCCGATCAGTAGCAATCGGCGAGATGAGCGTTTCAACGTCAACAATCCAAACGCCAGCGTGATAATGCGAAATGTACAGTCGTCCATCCCATGTACCACCACGAGATTGATCGGTTTCTTCCGTCGTCTCGAAATAGCCACTATCGAGGTTGTGTGGACTGAACAACAACCACTCGTCCGCAACTGGATCGAGTTCACAACTGGAACCGAAACAATGGTCCGTTGCGTAGGGAATTTCCCAATCACGGGTCATCGATATCTCGAACTTGAAGTTCCCGTTTTCCATTGAGTACTCAGTGGTGTCAAGCAGGTAGACGATTCCCGTTCCCTCGTACAAGTCGAGACACTCGACAGCTGCTGTCACGTAGTGTCGTGGTTCGTCGCCAAGCCCAAGATGGGAGACGTCGAGCATTTCTGGGAACGGTTCTGCATAATGAATGTACGAAACACGGCCACCGTTTTCGTTACCAGTCGTACCGCTATCAGGTTGACCATCGTTGTCAAGATCAAGGAAATCCATCCAGGAGCCAACTTCAGGCGCACGCCACCTGCACATGACTGGGTTGCCCTGTCCTGCCTTGCATAGAGTCGCCATGGTCGTGTATTGAACAGGTGAATTGACGGGATGTGGAACATCGGTAACGTCTCCAATTCGAAGACCTGCTTCCCAGTAGGAGCCGTAGATGAAGGTTCGACCGTAGCGTGGATCTTCAGTATCTTCACCAGGCCATCGTTGTACAGTCATGTCGTGAATGTAAATCCAGCCGCCACGGGTTGTTTCCCAAGCGACTTCGTATTCGCCGACCTTGATGATGGTATGACCAACACCTGTTCCCGGGATGCCAGGTAACGTTCGAGAAGCGCTGCCTTGGAGATTGAGATGTGCGATGGTTACACCACCACATGCTTCGCCCAAAGCGGAGTCGCACTGTTCGTAATCTGGGTTGGCTACGAAAATGTACCACTCTCCGTCAATCATGTGTGGATAGAGATTGTGTGGACCGCTCGGGTGGTCGACATCGTACCATGAATCAACGTACGTTGGTTTTGTTTTATCTGTCACATCGATGAGAACAACAGAGACTTGTGAGGGATCTCCCCATTCACCAACGTTTGGATCAGCATACCCTGAATCAACGAGCTGATTCTGGAGAATGACGTACTCGTTTCCGTTGTATTCCAGATACTTCACATCGAGAACTTGTGTGTTTGGATCGTTGTAAATACCAACGACCTGAGGGTCCGATGCGTTGGTGACGTCAACGATGTGCATGTCGTTCCAACCTGCTTGATAGGTGTAAACGCGCCCATCAGGGGAACGGGCAACCGAAACTTCGGCATTTCCTGGTGATGTCAAAGGATTGAATGCAACCTGCTCAATGTTATCGGTTCCGGCTTGATGTTGACTGGCATTCGAATGGTCGTGTCCCTCACCTTGGAACAAAGGGTCACCTGATGCAAACGTAAACGTAGCTTCTGTTGTTTCCGCTTCGTCACCAACGCCAACAAGTAGGACGGTAATTGACGATGCAAAGAGAATACCAAAGATTCCGATAGCAACTATTCGGGTGTCCATGTTCAGCCGACTTGTATCTTGCGTATTGTATTTATTCTCAGTCCACATCGGGCGAATCATGCGTTCACTTGTGATTGCCATCGGCATCATACTTCTTGCTGCACCAGTCGCTGCACACGAATTGGTCATTTACACCGTCATAGTGAACGACGAAGGCCCGCAACCCGCCGACATCCCTGAAAATGCTCTCAAGGTTGGTGATTCGGTATGGTTCTGGATGAAAGATTCGACGGAGAACATGTCGCTCGTCATCGAATTGACAAAGGATGGTGCAAGCGCACGATCGCCATCACTTGTGTACGAGTGTGCCTTGGATGAGAATGGAACATTGGTTGATGAAAACTGCAAAAATCGATACGAATTTACCTTTTCAGGAAATGCGACCATCGGCTTGTGGAATGTATCCTACATGACGTCAATCAACGGCTCATTGACTGAGACCAGTTACGGTAGCGTAACCATCAACGAGGATGTGCATCTCGATGGAAACCACTCACACGATGAGGACGTTCAACCCGGGCTCACAGGAGATACGGGCGCAAACTCAATGGTTCAGTCCTTTGCGATTGGTGTGGCCGTTGTTTCTGCAATTGGTCTTGGTTTCATGCTCATGCAACCCAAAAAGAAGGTTTTGGTCGAAGAAGAGTAGGCCTCAAGTCGTGCCTTTATGTACTGTGAAATACAGTATATTTATGGTCAAGGATCCTTCTGAAAACGGTGAACTAAAAGCCATCCGTGAACAAAAAGAACAACCACTTCTAGACGCTTTTCAAGGCTCGAAAATGTGGTTCAATGAAAAGTATCTTCTTTTCGAAACCACTGTCGACATCCAGACCGATGCCTGGGGTGCTCGCATTACCCTCAGTAGCATCGCTCATCCGACATTCACCGTTTCTGGAGGGTGGGATTTCATCAACTTCGGCCTCGATTACCTTAGTTGCTCTATGGCGGGATGGTCTCTTTACACCAATTGTCCTTATCCAGAATGGTTTGAGTAATGATTTGTCTCATGCTCAAATGCGACGATTCAAAGGTGAATGGCTGTTCGGAGTGGTGTGGCTTGGGTACGTCTGCGGCGATTTCTGAAGCATCTCGAGAAGAAGGGCGAGGTGTTGCACATCAACAGACCTGTTGATGTTGCTTACGAAGCAGGTGCAATTGCCGATCTTCTCGTCAAAAACGATGGTCCTGCGGTCGTCTTTGAACAACCACGCTTACCAGATGGTTCCATCTCACCGATGCCGCTGGTCATGAATCTCTTCGGAAGTCAACAGCGAACATTGGATGCTTTGGGTGCCTCGCACGAGACCGAAGTCGGAGACCGGATGACCGCGATGATGAAACCAGACATTGGCACCTTTGTGAAAATGCCATGGAAGGCGCTTCCGCTTGCTCGCGATGCATTTGCGATGCCTCCACGCAACAAGCGATTCGCAGCGCCATGTCAACAAGTCCGAATGAAAAATCCGGATCTGACCAAGTTACCCATTCCGAAAACGTGGCCGATGGATGGTGGACACTTTGTCACCCTTCCGCTTGTGGTGACCAAAGACCCTACGTCTGGTGATCACAATCTTGGAATGTATCGTGCTCAAGTGTTCGACGAGAAAAACATCGGCCTACACTGGCAAATTCACAAACATGCCGCTGACCATGCTGCAAACAGCGGCGATAAGATGCCTGTTGCCATTTGCATAGGAGGACCGCCTGAGCTCATCTTCTCCGCAATTGCGCCACTTCCCGACAACCTCAGCGAATATCAGTTCGCAGGCATACTTGGTCGACGTTCACTTCGGATTACCAAGGCGGTCAGTCAGGACCTCATGGTACCTGCCGAAGCTGATATTGTGATTGAAGGCTATTGCATTCCAGGAGAGACACGTACAGAGGGACCGTTTGGAGATCACTTCGGGTTTTATTCACTGACAGGACAGTATCCCGTTCTACACGTTACGGCGATTACACACCGCAAAGATGCGATGCTTCCTGCAACAATCGTTGGCCTACCACCAATGGAAGATGGATATCTTGGAGAAGCGATTGGCCGCCAATTCTCACCTGTTCTGCGCTTCCAGCATCGTGATGTCATTGGTGTTCACCTCCCACTTGAGACCGGTTTCCACAACCTTGCCATCGTCGCTTCAAAGCAACGCTATCCCCGACAAGGAAGGAAGACTGCACTCGGATTG
>MDSX01018979.1_pt1 | contig 20796 bp, 17 predicted proteins | sample 811141 | NCBI WGS metagenome assembly MDSX01 (sample SAMN05326642, study PRJNA326480) | marine metagenome | isolation source: seawater | place: Atlantic Ocean: South East | collected 2010 | reverse complement strand
CCGCCACCCTCGCCGTCTCCGCCTCCGCCGCCATCTCCACCGCCACCGTCCCCTCCGCCACCCTCACCCTCGCCGCCTCCGCCACCCTCCCCGCCGCCACCGTCGCCGCCACCACCCTTGGCCTCGCCGTCGCCACCGCCGCAAGCACCAGATGATTATTACACTTACGATTTGCGATATGCTGTCAGGGCGTATTATGTCGAGGGAGTGCGAACTTTCCCATTAACTCCTTGCACCGGCGAGGGTGTTCACTTTGGCGCAGGCGCGACGTGCTGTAAAGCATGCGTATTTCCACAGAGCAGTGACATGAATACCTGGGACGTTAGCCTTGTCAAAGACTTTTCGGGCCTGTTCGGAGGAAGCAATCCCTGGATAGAAGACCCTACCCCTGACTTCAACGAGGACATCAGTGGGTGGGACGTTTCAAGCGCCACAGACATGGGGGGGATGTTCTCACATTGTGACACATTCAACCGGGACCTTAGCAATTGGGACGTCGGGGGAGTAACAAATATGCGATCCATGTTTATGGGTGCCCTCCTATTCAACCAGAACCTCAACAGTTGGGACGTGTCGGGCGTGAACAACATGCAGCAAATGTTCTCGGGTGCTCAAACCATCAACCAGCTACTGCCCGATTGGGACACGTCCAGCGTGACCAACATGAACGATATGTACAATTTCGCTTTTCACCAGTCTCCATGGCCTAGCTGGTACACTCCGTCGGGTTAGGGTTGTGTTAGTTGCCGTGTTTTGTTTTGTTTATTATCAATCCTTTTTAAGGTTTTACAAACCACCGTCTGCCGCTAGGCATGCATCACTTGTATTAGGCTCAATGTTTTAACCAAGCAAACAAACGCAGCGTTCATGGCAATCACGACCCGCAAAAAGCGTTATGACAGCCCCGTGCAAAGGAGGGACGCAAGGTCTCCCCAGCGACACATTTCAACGACCCACGCACAAGACATCTATACCGCATGCATCTTTTATGCATTTGTCGTGGTGTTAACAGTGTACACTATCGCAGCAGTCGGCGGTCCTGATGGTTTGGGCGTGTTTGTAAGCGGTATGAATACACCCCCTCCAGGCGGGTGGCTGTCTAAGACGATTGGAAAATATATATTTTGATTTGCATAACACCAATCGCGATTGCGTAGAAATAGGTGGTTAAATGAACAGTGATCACCATTGTTTTGCGGGGTTGGACACCCTTGCACCTACATTTCGCGAGGCAAAACTTGCTTCGCTTCGCATACGTCCAAGTGAGCTCAATCTGGAAGCGCTGGGAAAATCATTGGATACAGCTGCTACAGAGTATGCACGCTCCACGACTCTGCAAACCGGAGAAACAGTTGTTTGGCAAGGCGATTTGGTTCGCGGAGCGCAGACGCTGCAAGCGCGACACTGGAAAATGCTCATGACATATGCACTATTAAACTCCCTGACAGAACCAGACAACCAAGAATGGTTGAAATTGGCTACTAAACTGGGTATGAACGCGTTGTTGACACAGGGAGTTCTGACAAATGCACATACAGGTTGTGGCGAGTAGACATGTATGTGCTTTCCAGTCGCTTTAGTTCGATCAGTGTAGATGGCACTGTGTGCGCTGTTTAGGCCTGTTTAAGTGTCCGCAGTTAACACCCCACCGTGCCACGGTCGGTAAAGTTTTTGTCACTTAAGCTGCATCTATGTCACCCCCCTTGCGTCGTTTTTGCCCCCCACAGTGGGAGGAATATCCGTGATCGTGTGGCCCGAATGAAACTTTTCTCGGAGTCGCTAACTAACCTAACACCTTCGACGCACTACACAAATCCAGATCCGAGCCACTCGGACCACCCCAGCACACAAAGCTCAGCACCCAACTAACCAACAGTTCGCCAATGACCCTCAGCAACCTCGGAATTTCCACCCCCCTCCCCGCCACTGGCCCCACCTCCGCGACCGAGCTGAAGAAGGCCGTGGAAGATGAACAACTTCGCCGCGCGCAGAAGGAGTTCGACGAACTAATGCGTCTCCGCGCCGCCGCGGTCACGGAGGCGCTGAAGAAGCTCGGCATCCCGCTGACATGCGTGTACACCAGTTGGGACGACGCCATGCGCGCCATGGGCTCCTGCTGGGGGCCTAACATAGCGGACATTGGCCTCCAGTACAAGTCCGCAGAAGGCGCGCCGACCGCCCATGGCTTCAAGGTGCGTTCGGAAAACATGAACGAGGTTTTGGTCGAGATCGACGCGCGCCGCTTCAAGATTGTGGTGTGCGACAAGGACGGCCAAAACCCGCGCACCGAGACCCTGTCAGAGGTGCTCAAGAACGCGGGAACCCACTTCTCGCACTTTGGTGGGGAAGAATGGGGCGACCTGTACGACCCAAATGTGGACGACGGCAAGATCAAGCTCCGCTTCGAGCTTATCTTTGCGCCCATGGGGGCCAAGTCCGAGTCAGGAGAGCCGCTCAAGAAGGAAATCTGCATCAGCAAGTATTCCTATCAGGCCCAGGATGGCAAGGCGCGCAACTTGGACCTGTTTTCGCACTGCCAGGGCACCTCCGCGTCGGACGACCGGACCGGCGTGAAGCTCCTCCGGCCGGAGGTGCATAACGCGGAAACGGGCAAGAATGACGCCTTCTGGATCGAAGCGGAGGAAACTGGCAAGTGCATCAAGGATCTTGCCACCGAGACGCAGGAAGAGTCGGCCGCAGCCGTCGCGCGCGGCAAAGGCATGGCTGTGGAGACGGGTTGCCCCGGTTGGCCCCGGGTGCCCAACATTTACTACTGCATCCAAGTGCCACTCGCCCAAGACAATGCAATGGTATATCGCTCTGCAGCTCTTGCCCCTTCCGACCCCGGTCCTATTTCTGGCTCGGAGGAGGATCCACAGCCCGCGTTCCGCTCGCTCGGTGCAAATGGTGATGACAACGACTCCGGAGCCTTCCGCAGCTTGAGCGCTGAGGAGTCGCCACCAAAGCGGCTCAAAACCGCGGACGCCACAGGCGTGCGCCTTTCGCGTGGTTCCTACGCGGGCGACGCGGTGGGTGTCATCACAAAGAACATCAAGCGCGCCAAGGGCGAACCAATCACGATTTCAACCAGCATCGTGGTTGCCATTCCTGGTGACTCCGCGCCTTCGGAGGAAAGCATCAAGGACCTCGTCGCTTTCTCCGATAAGCTCAAGAACATTGCCGGCGAGTCAAAGCGCCTCTTCGACAAGGATGCGGGTCTTACCACAGGCGCGCCATTGGACGGACAGGCCGCGGAGAAGATCCTCCAGAAGATGACGCCCAAGGCACCACTCGTGGGCATGGTTGTCGGTTGAGAAAAAGGGAAAAGGGGGAAGGTTAAAACCCCATTGGCACAGTGTGAAATTGCAGACAGAAAACCGGTGTTTGTACGCGTTTGTGCTTTTGTGAAAGTGTCTTTTAAAAGAATGTACAACTTACACTGCTCTAGTAATAGAACCTTAAACAAGTAACGAACGGCGCTCGTCACGCTTGGATTCGAACGCGTCTCCTAACGCCACTCTTTGGTTAGCTCGAAGGGCACGCCAACAGCGTCCCGAGACCCACAACACGAAGAGTATTAAAGCTGCAACGGCAAGTCGATCTAATGCCCACTCAATCCCCATTGCATGGTACCCTCGCTAACCGTTCACTAATCGTTTCTTTGGAAAGGTAAGGAGTTAGCTTTTAGCGCCGTGTGCAGAGTCTGGCATGGAGTATCTAACGCTCCCGTTTTCTACGGCAGTGATGAAGGAATTTGAAGTTCATTCTGAGCGCATTCAGTCACGGTCAAGAGCACGTAAAGATGCCGTACGGATGCGTAGTGTGGTAAATGATACCGACGAGCGAGAAGCAGCCTCTGAGGAGGATACCCTTGGAAGGCGTTTGCCCACAGACGAGTTTCAGGGCGATGTGAACCTGCGGACGTTACGGTCGCTTTTAAGGATGATTGACGAAAGGGGGTACGAACGCAGCGACCACCAGATGCGTTTTCATTCCGCTTTTGAACGCGCCACTTCGCGAGTTATTTATAAAGAAGATTGGGGCACGCAAAAACCCGCCATCATGCAAAAGAATGGATGGGAAACGTGCTCGTCCGAGGTTTTGATTAGCACGTGCGCTGCGCTCCACCACTTTTTACACTTCGTAATGCGCACAGGCTAAAATGCGACTGTGTTGCTATGGCAGGCCGCGCCGTTTTGGAAAAACATTCAGTATCGCAATCTACACAGCCTGTCTTGCGTTGACCATGAAATGCGAGATTGTCGTGTTCAGTAAGCTACTGCCCTCACATGTGCGACAACGCAACTAATACGTGGCCGTGTTATTGTGGCAGGTCCGGCTCGTCGAGCTAGCCGTAAACTTTTGGAAAGGATGATCGAGTTTGTAAGACTTCTTGGTCACGAGCCCATCGAGTACAACCAGGAACAGGCGCGCATGCGTTCATACGACGGACAGGAATCACTCATACGCAGCTTTCCTTCCAAAGTGTCGGTGCGCGCCATTTTGCATTATGCAGTGTAGCAAATACTATTATGAATATGTTAGGCACACCTACACATAAGCCCGCCACAACCCGGGGAGTTGAGTGAGCCACACAAAGATGAACCGATACAAGAACTCGCAATGCTGGCCATGGATGTACGGCCCAAACCGGCTGACCCGAGACTCGCCCTTGTGGCATTAATGCGAGCCACAGCAGCAACGGCAGAACGTAATGTCTCATCATCAACATCAGTGGAGAATCAATCGAAGCCCTGTACTTCACAAAGGCCTAAAGGCGTGAACTTTACGGAGTGGCTTACTGAAAGTCTAGGCCGCTCTGGCGGCGTAATCGCAGCCTTTCCTCGCGCCCTTTGGCCCACGGTCGCTACCGAGACGGCAACTCCTGACCCGTATGCTGCGACCACATCTCGGATAGTGATGCTTGACAAGGAAAAGGCGGTAGGAAAAAACTGGTGGTGGCTATGGGCGCTCGAAAGCACAAAATATGACTCGGCGCGTCACTATTCCATGAAAGACGGCACCGCAGTTTACCGCACAGACGGGCTAGAGGGGAACGAATGGTTTCCCGAAGCGAATGCGTATGATCCAAAGTGTGACCCCGACCATTTTGAAAAGACCAGTTTGGCGGGGTTTGCAGTCAGTGTGCGCCATGTCCCATCGTTGCCTTCGGGTGGTATGCCGACTTCACTGGGGGATGTGCCGGGAATTGGGCAGCGGATACTGTTTGAGCTAGAGGCCGCAGCATGTGGATCGGGTCCGGCAGTATTTGGATGTATGCTGGTAGACAACGCGGACATGTTTTGTGCTGTCAGAGCAAAAGCAGCACAACCGGCTACTGCGGAGCTGGACACTGACACCGTTACTAGTAAAAGACCAAATTCGCAAGTTGTAGCATGTGTCACTGTGACACAGACGCATTCCTATCGCCTTTCGGACATGCTTTTGGCGCACAGTAGCGTGATGGCCGATCCACTGTTGCGTCCACGCGTTTCCGTGGGTGCAATCGATGCCACCGTCTACGAGTGTACCCTTTCTATTGCAAGGAAGATCCGCCATTTGGCACAAACGCGCATACTGAAGCTAAATGTCACCCCAGAAACTGTCATTTTTTGCCCACGTCTGGTACAAGGTGACACCGGCGATCTAGAGGCCACCGGGTTTGGATATTTTGATCCTGATCGAGGAGAAGCAGTCAAAGGTGTTCCCTTTCTCTGGGATTTTGATCCCGTTTTCACAAAACGCGTTGCTTCGACAAATCAGGATTACGACACAGATAGTGCATATTCCGTAATGGCGCTCGTGCTCCTTGCAAGTGTTAAAGCACAATTTGGCGACGTGTTTCGGATCATGCTGCACCGCTTGACTGGTCGCTCCCCTGATGGGAAGACTCTTTCAGAAGAAGAATTGCCAGAGGATTATATGCAGAGAATCAGTCTCAACGGTGCCCTTAAACGCGTTAGGACCAATCAACGCATTGGACCCTTCTCTACACTGCTTCGTTCGGCTTTTTCTGCCTTTGGAAGGAGTGGGGAAGAAACATTGCTAAATCACGCATCGTGTGTTTCCCTGGTGCACGACTTTTCCGACATCGTACATTCAGCTATTTTGGAAATCCCGAGACCCACTTCCTTAGACGCGCGAGGCGACGTTGGTTTTGAGCCTTCACGGCCCGTCTTTGAGAAACTGATCCGCCGTCTCTGTCTGAGTGTTCACGTTGACACCGCTCTATTTTCACTGGACCGTATCCCACCAGACGCCCTCGCGTCACGGGAAAAGGCGCGTCGCGAAGAGCAGCGACTCTGTTTTGTTAGAACCGAACGGTTGGGGCGCTTAGTCGAAAAGGCAGAAACGCCTCTTGCCGTTTGATTACACAACTTTCACGGACCTGGACCTTAACGAACCGCTGCAACGCTAATCATCCTATACATTGACACTGTGAACTGTTTGTCACATAATAGCACAATTTGTGTACCAGTCAGATAAGAAACACTGCGTGTAGTAGGAAACAGCACTCAACACTGAGCCCCGTATTGTAAACGCACGCGCGCGAGACGGTGTAATGTCTATTGATGAAGTGTTGGATGAGGTTAAGGTGGTGCAGGATCTCATTGAGGATGAAAAAGAGCACCTGCAGAATGGCTTGTATGTGCGCCTGTGCAACGCCATGCAAAAGGTCTACAACCATGCCCATGCTCTCAGGTCGGGTGGCAACGAGTCAGACGAGGATGAGAACATTTCGGTCGAGGAAAGCGAAGAAGAAGGGGGGGAGGGAGACGAGGAGCCCGAGGAAAGCGAAGAAGAAGGGGAGGAGGAGGACGAGGAGCCCAGGGAGCGTACCGAGGACGACATGGGGGTCAACGAGCTGGCGGAGCTGTGGGGGTGGAACTTTGACTTTGGCCGCCCTGGCGCCACGCTGGAACTAGAGGGGCTGATCTGGAGCATTGTCGAGGACATGGAGGCCAAGCGCGTGTGCGCGGCCGTGCGCGTGCTCAACGGGGCCTTGAAAGGCTCCAAGCCGGACGACCCGGCGGACGCCGAGCGGATCCTTGAGTGGAAGGAGGAGCTAATTGAGGAGCACGCGATCCTGACGTGTGGGAAGATCCTGGAGAGCATCGACTGCCGGGGGTTCCACAACGAAAACCACGAGGAGCACTGGCTGTACTCGTGTATCTGTGACGAGATCCTCGAGCTGTTCCAGCGCCTGGGCGAGGGCGACGCGCTCTTTCGCACAAAGATGCGGAGGAATGGCGCGTTGAAGGGCGTGAAAGCGTACGTCAAGGAGCGCTCGCATTGCAGGTTGGAAGGGAAAGTTCTGGATATGCTGACACAATAACACTATTTATGTACCAGTCACATAGAAACACTGTATGTCGTGGGAAACAGCACTCAACTTTGCGCATTCCACGGACTCGACCTGGGGGTCTAACATTACCGATATAAACATGGCAAACCCAAAGCGCAAGTTTTGCGGTGACAAAGTAAACGGGCCACAAAAATGCACAAAGGGGGAAATGGCGAACGACCCGTCCGGCAAGCTCTGGCCAGAAAGGCCGGACTGTGTGCGACCGGTGAATCTTCCTAATTATTACATGCCCGTACCCGAGCTCAGCGAGTTTCAAGAGCGGGTGTTCCAAGCCGTACGCAAGATACCGTCTGACCAGACCCGCACATACGGGGAAATCGCAAGATCGGTCGGCCGCCCAAAGGGGTGTCGCGCAGTCGCAAACGTGCTCGCAAAAAATCCGTGGCCTTTTCCGCAATGCCACATGACCCGTGACAATACAGTGACCCAATGGGACACTAATTATGTCCCGTGTCACCGCGTCGTCAGCGCCAACCCCAAAAAGCCGGACGTCGGGTATCTCGGTAACGACTGTGAGGAAGCAATCGACTACAAACGCCGCCTGCGCGAGGGGGGGTATTAAAAAGGCAGAAGCGCGAACAGTGTATACATAAAAAAGGGTCGTACAGTTTAGGCGACAGCGGACCCGACGATGTTGTGCGCTCGTGTGTATTTGAAATTACGTTTTATATTCTCGCTATCTTTACGCGTCCCACACGCCGCGATTTTACGTGCAGCACCCAATGAGACGGTCCACACCCAGCGCTCGGCGTGACGATTGGGTGGAGGAATTTCTGCGCGAACCCGATTTACTCAATCCCGTTAGCCGTTGGGACTATCTTCCACGAGACGTTAAGGCTCTCATCATGCACTTTGAGCGTCATCGGCTTGCAAAGGACATGATCCACCGTATTGGTCTAGCACTGCCAAATGTCAAACCTTGTCCGCGCAAAGACTACGATAAGCTGGATTTTACTGATTACATTGCCTATTTCATGGAGGGGACCAGGCGGAACATAATAGCTACGAAAAAGCGGGCAATCCTGTATGCTTTACGCGATCACATCACGGCGGCGAGCTTTGCAGTATCGTGGTTGGCATTTGAACGGCCGAACGCATACCATTCTAGTAAACACGACAGTGGCTGTGGATTTTACGCACACTTGTCATGGCTGTGCTGGACAAAGCGCGGCGCATGGTTCAAAAAACCGTCCGAGAGACGGGCTATTGACGAGTTGTTGAGCAATCATTGCATCGCCCGAGAGGTGTTTGAGGAGCGCAAAATAAACTTTGAAGCCCTTAATCTGTTCTGCACACCTGATGCACTACGCAAGGCCAACATTGCGCTCATAGATTACGGGAAGCTGCAGTAGCCATAATTGTGTCAGAGTTCCGCTCGCTAGATTTTTACAAAGATCAACAACAGCCAATCACCGCAGCACCCGCTCTTCCTGTCACCACTTTCCATCGCATGACAACTCTTCTACAAAAACTTGGAAAACGCGCGGCCACAGAAAAGTACCGAAAAGTTATGATGCATGGACGCAAAGAAAAAATTAAAAAGCGTGTTGAGGAAGCATGGCAAGCAGAAAAAAATCGCGCCGACGCAATGTCAGATGCAGGGGAAACGCGGTTTGAATTTGAATTTTTGGTGGAGCAGAATCTCGAAGTGACACCAGCAGACATTCTGGAGTGTCTTCCGGAAGAGTTTAAGGGATCCGAAAGTGGTACATTTGCCCGCATTACGGGACCCAAACCTTGGCAACATTTTGATCTCACAGAAGCAAACAAGCACAAAAACATGTGCAAGTGTGAAATTTCATTAGAGTACACATTTGAAAGAGATGAAGAATTCGACAAACTCACCGAACCGGTCACAAAAGACGGGGCGGATGACCACCAACCTGAGAATCCTCCTCAGGTGGCACAGACACATTTTGAAAACCGACGCAGCACCCGTCTCCGCATCTAAACATGAATCGCTTTCGTCATGTGCCAACGTCTTTCTCCCCAGACGAACTCGATGCCGCCAGTCTGATCGCGGACCTGGTTATTCAAAACGCGCACAACTTCGTAGAAAAACGCTGTCTCCATGAACAAGGCGATTTTAACTCGCCCTACATGCAAACTCTGCTCACGCAGCACATCAAGGTGCAAACGGCCTATCTGTCGTGCGCCAAGTGGACGGAAGGGCTCAAAGTTTCGGTCACGCAGGACGGTGACCTGGACGTTAATGCAAAGGTTGAGTTTGACAATACCACCGGAGGCTGCCTCAACGTCAGAGCGTTTCAGGGGGAGGAATAGACACGGATGCACGTGTGTGTTGTGGTAAATGTAGCTGTCTGTCTGACTGGTGCAAATGTGGTTGTTAAACAACATGAGTCACAACCCAACAGGGCGCGTGCCCCCCCCTCCCTCCTGCCGCAAACTTGCATTCAACACACGGCGGTGTATAATGAACTGTGAAGGGAACCCTTGCCCCTCAGCAATATTCTGTTCATAGACGCGCCCCTTCCGTATCACAGTTTCAACGCTAACTGCACTAGCAAATTGCGCTCACTCGAAACCCACACTTTAGATGTCAACAGCACCCAACCCCACCAACGAAAGCCGTGCGCAAACGGCTTTCCGAGCGGCGGCCGCGCGCTCGGGTGGTCCCATAAATGAAGGTCGAGTCGGTGCGGCCGCCGCGCGTGCTTCCGCTCATCCATATAAGGCAAATAGCAATATTCAACCGGTGTCGTTTGGTAAGCAAAAGGAGGCGCGTCTTGCCGCAGACGGTTTTGAATCTCAACGCGAAACCAAGGCATCGCGTTACACAAAAGTGTTACAGGAAGGGGCAAATGGCGTGCCAGGCATTCTTGCCGTAAATGACAAGTTTGGAAGGCCACTACTACCATATGAACACCAGCGACAAGCCGTAAAACGCGTCGCCGCCAAAGGGACGCATTTTATGCTCCTAGCGCACGACGCCGGGCTCGGAAAAACCGCCACTCTTTTTCAAATTATGGCGGCTATTGAGCTTCTCATAGGGGGAGGGTGTGTCACTATTGTCACTGTGCCACCCAGCACGCTTCCGCAATGGGAAGAAACGGCGCACACGTGGCTAAACTCGGACGTGATCAAACCCGACCAAATACTTGTGACTAACAAAACGTCGCTTGTGACTGCCGACAAGCTCGCCAAGATTCGCGTGCTTGTCATCTCGCGACACCTTCTTGCGCGCTTGTATAAAACGTGCTTCCATTACGAAGAAAAGTATGAGCAAAACGAGCGGGGCAACTGGATATCCAAGTGGATTCGCACGCCTGGCACGCCTTTGCATGCGATATTTAAGATCAGATGGGATCTACTCGGCGTAGACGAGGCGCACTTTATGCGCAACCCCGCCACAGAATGGTGCGTCTCTCATGAGCAACTCTCCGAGGGAATTCAAGAAGGGTCGACGTATTTTGGCGGCTGTCGCAAGCGCATCGCACTCACGGCCACGCCTGTGTTCAACAAGCCTCTAGACATGGTCGGCCTTTCCAAGGCGATAGGAGCCTCGCCATGCTTTCGGGACAAACACCACTGGTCGACTGATCGCAAGTGTCGCACAATCAACACGGATACAGTTAAGGAATTTCAGAAACACGCAGATCGTGCACGTGACTCAATCCTCAAACTAAAACCCTTGACATTTACGACTTACAGCTGCAAAACCGAGCTTACCCAAGATGAAGCTGCCGATTACAACGCGCTGCTAGGCGATGCTAGACAGCTTCGCATGGAGCTGGAATCGCACCGCGCTACTGCAGCTGATCTCCAAAAGCTGATGGCAATGTTGCAGCGTATGCAGCAGATGCTAATCTCCCCACTTCTCGCAAGGAATGGTGCAGCAAAGTTCAAGGAAAACAAAATCTTGTTTACGCATGCCAGTGCTCGTGAGACCGGCACTCTACGGGCCCTCTATGATCGCATCAAGGCGCGTCAGGCAGAAGGCCATAACCGAATCATGGTCGCCGCATGCCACGTCACGCTTATGAAAATCGCAAAAATGTACCTGGAACGAAAAGATCCCAATATTGGCGAAATCTTTACGTACGACGGAACGCAGAGTTTGACGGAGCGCCAGACAGAAAAGGAATCCTTCCTCGTAGCCCCCAAGTCCATCCTGTTTCTCAGCATCGGAGCCGGCGGAACCGGCCTTCATCTGGTCCCGGGATGCAACTGTGGCATTTTCTGGGGAAGTCGGCCCTTTAGCCCCGCTCAAATCTGGCAAACGGCAAAGCGGATACATCGCATCGGCCAAGACAATGAGGTGTTTGTCGATCACATCATTCCTTACGGCAGCGTCGACTGGGCAATCAACCGGGTACACCAGGATAAAGGAGGGCTTGCTGCCGCAATCGTTGATAACGATTGGTCTCACATTGATGACGACGGTGGAAATTGGAAAAAGACTGGTCGCATCGTAGACAATTGTTCTCAAATGCGCGAGGATGGAAATTTCCCCGACGAACCCAAACTGCCGCCAGCCGAAAACGGTGCAAGCCTTTCGAACGCAGACGCCACTGGTAGCACGAGTGCTCCCGCACCGTACGTGCCTCCCGCCGGACCCTCGCTCGTTTCCGGATTCGCGCTCGGCCCCGCCGTAATGCAAACGACCGCACCACCAAATGCCAACGAACTGCTGGACATGGCTGAAGCGTTAAGGCAGCAAACCCAAAACACGTCCCAACAGAGCGTGCTGCCACCGCTTTGAATGAGACACGATCTTTACAATAAGAGAGCACAACAACAATGCACATTGTTTGCATTCTCTGTGTTAGTGGGTGCGTGAAGTGTTTCCTAAAGAGTTGTGAGTAAGAGTTGCCAACGCTAATAGATGCAGTTAACACTAAGTTGAGCCAATCACACACAAAGAATGAACAAGCACACGGGGTCAGCGTCAGCACCCACTTCCATTGCAAGCCCCTGTAAGAAAACACTAACGGTATTTGGCACCGATGCAAATGACGCGATTTTCGAGATGCTTGTGTCGGTAACGGTCGGCATCAAACGTTATCACACTGCACTCTCAAAGTACAGAATCCTCAACAAACGTTTCAAACAAGAAACCGACACGGCAATTGATGTTTGGTGTACCACGTTTCAAAGACTGGCCAACGCGCAGCGGGACGCGCAACTAACACCCGGCCACCAGCTCTTTACTCAACCGTCCCTGGTTACGGGCTCGGGTGACGATTCCGAAAGGCTGCTTTACAAAATGCAAACCATGGTTGTATCCGCGTTTGGACACAACCATCCGCTTACCGAACGTTACATGGCACTTGTAAGCATTTTAAACCGGCATGTTTATCTTCACATGCTTACTCGTACGTGTTGCATTTGTCACAAGCCTGTTTCGCCTCCAACGCTTGGCGATATTGATCTTCCATTCTTTAATTACACCTATGCACACAAAGAGTGCCAACTTCGCCACTGTGTTCGGATAAAAGATGCAACCAAGAGGGGGACGGATGAGGCCAAGTTACAATATACTGGCGTTTACCGTGACTCTAAGATATCGGAGTCAGCAGCGCATGTGCTTTTAGGATGCAAGCTGGAAGGAAAAACACGAAACGTTAGTGAAGTGCGCATCAAAAAAAAGTTGGGAAAACGTTATTGCCAATTTGTAAACAAAGGTATCGACACAGAGTCAGCAAGTGAACCTCTTCTGGTGTGGCTGAGCCCCCATCCTGCGATCCGCGACGACGAAACGCTATACGGAATACTTGACATAGACGAAGAGACTGAGCAACGCGCCACTAAACTTGCAAAGGAACACTTTTGCAGGTTGCGTGAACGCGCCAAACAAGCTAAATTGGAAAGCCTCAAAAAGCGTGAAATGCAAAACGCGCAGAACGAATCTCGAATACAGGCCATGCTTGCACACGAGACAAGAGCAAACGCTTACCTAAGGTGTATAAGAGACGTGGAAGCTGTGCACCCAGATGCGTACGATGCGTTGCATTTATGCTTGTTCATAGACGACCAGCACTTTCGTCTCACTCAAGATAACATGCAACGTATAATAACATCAATCGATGTCCTGGAAGAAGTATTGGTGCTTCTCAAAGGATTCGCAAACAAAAGCCTCATTCTGGACTGGCTATTCTCGCATCATGCAAAGATGATCATTTGGGATGCAGTCTGGCGAGCGTCGGCCAGTTCCAAATCAGAAATATGGTACATGAAAAATAAGGTTAGAGACATCGCGCTACCAATTGTGCGCATGTTGAAATGCATGCACACCAACAAGTGTCAAATTCGCGTTTTTGACACACAACATCGAACCTACCACGCAAACCCGTGTCGCACAAATCTTGAAACTGGCATAGTTGACTACAATGTAAAGATAATGTGGATACCTGGCGACGCTACAACCGGCGACCAAGTTTCCGAATCCTCGCTTGAGGACGACGTTGACGAAACAAAAGTCAAGACCTTCACGCTTGATTGTGTCAGCATGTTGGATAGAGACCTGTCTATGATGCGATGGGGATTCTACGAGGCGTTAGAAGGCTTGAGCGAGCGCGACGAAATTCCAGTTCGTGATGTTGACCCGTGGAAGTTTCAAGGGTATGTCAGCGCGCTACTGGAGCTGGCTATGCGAAAGCATCTTATTTCAAGATTACACCCGTTTCTTTGCCAGTTGCTCGGATTAAACTCGGGAGTCATAAAGCAGTTTGCCCGGAGTGCGGAGACTTGCCTTAATGATAAGCATTAAAAAAATAAAAATGTTGTTTACCCCGCTAACTCAAGGACCCCACAGCACACCCTCTTGTGGGCAGCAGCACCCAAAGCGATTTTCGAAATTGAGCGACAGTCCGCCGCGGATGTATTGATCGAACTTTCGAGGGTGCCACCAAAAATACCGGGTGAAAATTTGGCACACAATCTCGAAGTTGAGAAACAATCCGCTGCGGATGTGCTGATCAAACTTTCGAGGGTGCTACCAAAAATACCGGGTGAAAATCTGGCACACAATCGGAAATTTGTAAGTACACTACTACAGATTGCAGCAACTCTGCCCTCTCATAGATTTGCCGGCCTCGGAGATGAACAACGCAAGGTGCTCGAATTGGTTCTTGTGTCAACGCACAGAGCAATGCGTTCGAACATGGAGCGCGGACGCCTAGACGCGTCTGAGGTAGACTTGCTTCGTTCGTTGGCATCGGATACAACAGAGGAGAGGGAAGAGAGCGAGTATGGGCGCGCAAGTACCTCTTTCTCGGCAGCCACAAGCCTTACATCCGTTCATTACCTGCCTCACAAATTTGCTTACTTTCGGGAAGCACTCTGCAAGGCCGAACTTTTTCACTACGTTAACATGCGTGGACTCCGAATAATGAAAAACAACATTCTTGGCTCAGGAAGAGAGGTGTTTTACGAAGCAGTAGACATGGCATTGCCAATGGTCACACGTTCTATGGTATTATGGGTATTCCCCATCCTTTTTGATGGTCTGCGATTGCGGTGCGGCCTGCAAATTGCGTCTGAGCTAGGAGTTCTACGCGGTGGCGAGACGCAACCGTTTGGTTTAAAAGGGTGTGCAGAAAGTGTGTTAACTGATGGCGAATCGGTGATAGATGCTACGCGTGTTGCGCGAAGTGTCCAGTTTCTGTTGGGGGCAATGCGTCTTGGTGTTCTGCAATATTTGGGCGCCGAGGCCTGTGGATCACGAGAATTAGCACTGGTTGAGCTTCTCGAGACGCGCATCCGTTCGCGACTAGAAGCTTGCCGTCAGCAACACGAGCGTATATGTCTCGTTCCTGGAAAGCAGATGCGCACAATTCTGGACGTTGTGTGTGATTTTGTAGAAAATGCATCAATGTTGCCATCTCCAAGTACAAGGAACGAGGAATACGATTGTGCATATCTTGTTATCAAGTTGGCATTTGCTGCACCGTGTCTCAGGCCGTCCTGCCTGAAACCGCTTGCGGGCTATGACGGGGGTGACCTGAGTCTGTGGGACGCGTGTCAACACATGCTCCTTTTGAAACAGTGCGAGATGCAGACCACCAATTCGCCAATTGCACTTGTGGCACAAGTGCTGGGCGGGGTTATAGGCGGCCTTACGTCTCACGCAATTGGGGGTCCATTTTCTGTAAACGACGCGTTGCTGGAATACATTAACAGCCTCATAACTAAATGGCCAAGTACCAAGACACGCTCCGACTGGTCCAGGCATGAGGAGTTCATTCCAGAATCACCCTGTGTTTTCAAGCGCCCTATTCGACGAATCGTCGACACTGCATTGCCCAGTGGACACACGAAAGGCAAACATGTGGGTGCTAATCAAAGCATTTGCGACGCAATCAACGAAGCACAAAAGGAAACAGCGCATAAGCGCTCAACGCGTTTCAAGAGCGCGCGCCCACGTACAGATATCGTCAAGGCGCGTGCAGCTGCGGCACTCACCATGCAGAGTGTGGCAATCGGATTTGAGCGTGGCAATAGAGTGTCAGACACATTTCCTACAGATGGCATTACACAACTAAAAAGATTGTACATCGTCGCCCTCTCAGTGGAGCCCGGCCTTCCAACCGCACATGGGTCAGCCATGAGTCCAAATCCTTTTTACGAACAACCAACGGCGCGACGTTCGTCCGTTACCGCATTTACCGACTCTATAGAGACGCCCTGGAGAGACATTGTAGGTGGCGCAACGCTGCTTGTTGGGCCACTGTATGAGTTTACTAAGCAAGCTTTCAAACAAACGCTTCTAGCCGATTGGCTACCGCTCGAGTGCGTGAAACGTGCGCTCCAAGACCGCGCCGAGGGAAGAACACGACGTCCACAAGCAACGATGTTACCCGCCATAGCCATGGCCAAACTCGCCAATCACGGCAAAATGATTGTTGCCGAGGTAATGACAGAGGTTCTCAATCACATGCACATGACAGAAGGTGTTCCTCCACGCGTGAAACAGGCGCTTGAATGTTTTTGTGCATGGGCAAGTGCGATGTATGATCACGCCGCTTACGCACCCCTTTGGGAATGCTGTATTCTCCACATTTGCTCCAGCAGCAACGGGGGACGCACAAAACACTGTAACTACTCGTGCCAACGAAATACGCTTAAGCGTTCCTGCCCAGTGTCACCATTTATGTCAGCAGAGGAGATGCGACGCGCAGTGCGCGCTAGCTCGCCACTTTCTTTAGAAAGGACCACTTGATCAAAAGATCCACTAAGTATCAAACTGCGCGTTTGCGTAATAAATATATAGGGTGTGTTTTGGTTGCACGTGATGCTTTCGCCCATCTCACCGTCGTCGGCGTGTTGGACGACCTGTTTCGGAGAATGGGTCACAAGAATAATCGCACCACAACTAAACCAGATCTTGAATGATACGATTGTTACCGTTATTTTGACACGAACAAATGCGCCCCGGCGTCAACGGCGCATGCGAGATCAATTTTTGTCGTTGGGCAAGACCTGGCCGCAACCGATATTTGTCACGTGCGACTCTGAACTTTACCTCCCTGACGGATGCCCAGGGTCATGCTTTGACAATCGCACCGTCGCCGCACACGAACCTTCGACCGTCGCGCTCGCATTTGCGCACGTGGCAGTTTCTGTTGTCCTAAAAACGTTCCCAAACTTGCGCACTGCTCTCTTACTAGAGGATGATATCATTGCACCTCCTAAGGTACTCCGCTTACTTTTGCAACGAGTGATGCATGCATTGGAACAGAAATCAATATGGGATTTTGTGGCACTTGGATGCCCTGAACACGGCAAAGGAGACGCATTCGCGATACGATCGGGAATGCAAACGTGTTCCAGAATGTACATGATATCGAAGACTGGCATGGAGAAAATGGCAAACGGACTCCCGCTTGCCAATCCGATTGATCTTGCGATGCCAAAGATCTTTGGACTTTCAAATCGCTATGTGTACCACGTGCCGTGGTGGCCAATGCGTCATGGCTCGTACATTTACAAACAGAGCCGCGGAAAAGACTTTTAACTCGCCCAACAGCACCCAACACATGGACCCCACGACTCTTCCGCTACAGCTACCAACCAAAGTAGAGTCACAAATCAAGATACGTGACCCCATCAAAACCCCGGAGGAGGTCAACAAGGAATACGTCTACCGGTGGTGGATACTCGTCAAGAGTAGGTGGGCATCAAAGGGGCGATCGACTGAAACAAACAGTCAACGGTTTATCGAATGTGTAACGAGCGCATGGCCCGACCTGACCAAACAAAACCGCGTGCATGCCCTTGAACAAGCAGATAATATGGACTATCTTCGCCACAGCGACTGCCTGCGCAAGCTTCATGACATACTTGTAAAGGGTAACGTGCCGCCACCCTACAAGTCCTTTGATCACCCGGCGGCCAACGCGTACACCGCGACGTGCCATCTTTGGGCCGACTTTCATGCCAAGAAGTCTGATTTAAACTTGGACGACACCGACGACGAACTGATCCAAGACGTCGACCTGACCTTAACCCTAGCCGTAGCAAACGAAAAGGTAGCCGCCCTCACCCACAAGCGTAAACTGCGAGACGCACAGCGGTGCCAATGGAAAAAGGCAAGAAAATCGTACCACGAGTTTGTAGCGCAGAAAAGCGGCAGTGGTAGGGCCATTGATGAACAAGACTGATGCGACGCTCTCGCTAGAAGGGTTCACACTTAGGTTGTTTTGCCAGTGTTGGTGTATAGAGAAATAATACATTTTGTGAGAAACAGAGGGTTGTCGCAAGCAGCACCCAAGATGAAAGCTTTTAAACCGCTTCTTTCCTACCCAATAGACGAGATTGACCCACAAATGAACCCAGATCGGGACGAGGGAGAAACTCGTCTGACGAGGATCCGAGCATTGCTCATTTCAACGACGCGAGCGCCCGGTCTCGAACAATTTCTCGTTGCCGAAGCCAAAATGGGCCTTGCCGCATTGCTATCTGTGCGTGGGTATGAGAATCATGCCGAACGATGCGCTGTACTCCGTTCCATCATGGCATGCAAGTGCATTAACGCACCGACCTGTTGCTTAGTTACAGACTCGGTGAGAACTCTGCAAATCGCAGAGGCCGACGCGCTCGACGAGTGCACGCGGACAATGTGTATCCCAATACGTCGCTCAAACAAAGTTGCACTCCTGAACGAATCATCCCGTTCGAATGGAAACATGCGTAGCACAGAACAAATCGTGGTCACGTGGCCCAAAACAGCGTTCACTGGAGCCACACATCCCGCGCGATTGATCGTTCAACGCGCTTCAGAAACCTCTGTTCGTCTCAGAATCATAAATTGCGAAAATCGGGAGATTTCTGTGGCGTTTGCAAGCGACATTTCCATTCATATCCTTACCAAGTTGTTTGCTCCTCTCCCAATGGGAGCGACAATTGAAACAAAACTCCTCCCAGCCTGTCGTCTTCCTAGAGCAGCAAATGAGCTTCCCGATTGTCTGCAACTACGATTGGCAGCCATAGCACAAAACAAGCTACGTCTCCATGCACTTGTCTCTGCGGCTGCCCCCGACCACACGTCAAGGCCCCTCGCATTTGAAAATATGCGTCTTTTTCGTTTGAAGGATACGACGCGCTGCAAACGTCCCACAATGAGTGTGAAGGCACCCCTTCACCCCAGTTCAGCGGCATGTGTCTGTAGGGCGCACAATCTACCTCCTATCGAAAAGCGTAAGCCAAAGGAACGTTTTACGGGAAAGTCACAGGTCGTGATTTCCTTTGACATGTGCGGCGAGGACCTTGACTCGTCTTCAAAGTTTGGCGGACAGAGTCAAGTCTCCGGTGGCGGAGGCAAATGCCCTCTTCATGGCGCAGCCAACACAGCTGGTCATGATCTTGTCCCGGGAATGTGCTGCGCGGGTTGTACAATCAATCTATCCTGCAAGCACGTATCGTCGAATGGTGACACGCCTTCCAACACTGATGGGTTGTGGATTCCTTTTAACGCAATAGGACGTCACACATGGCTAGAGCTTACCACCGTGATGGCAGCAGTTATTCATTTTGAACGCAAGGCCAAACCGTTGTTTGGAAAAGGCGCCCCCACAGATGCAAAAGCTCGATTGGCGCGGCTCGTTGCACGCACCGAAATAGAAATCAATAACAAGGTAGAAGAACTCGACAGGCGTGCTCTTGTAGGAGGGAAAAGAACAACTGACGAGGACATGTTGTTTATGGATATGTGCGCGGTAGACTTGCTCCGCGAAGGAGGAATTGCACAGGCAAAAATGGCAACATCCGATTCGCGGTTGCGCATCGTACGTTGTGACGGAAGCAACCTTTCTGAGCAAGAAAAAAAAATTGCAAAGCACCACTTTTCACTCTTCCCGAGACCGAATCAACCCTGCCCAAAACGAAAGGATAGAGAATGGGACGATGCAATGCCACCGCCTCTCTCCTCACGAGGACCGTCGCCCACGCCCTCGGAGCCTCGAGCCGAGCTACCAGCTGGTTACGAATACGAAACAATCACAGAATACTTGGACCCCGCTGGTCTTGCCGAAATGCGGCGCCAAATCAGTGCATTAATGGAAGACCCTAAGCTTCCAAAAGAGCAACAAGATCGTGGCAACTTTTTTCTGCGCCTTCTCAATACCATGGACCACGAGTATGGAGAAGAAGTGGACGGTCCACTTGGTTTGCCGGCACGGCCATTAAAATGCAAATATCGTTCAAGAAACAACGGTGGCAGACTCTATCCATACGACATGACCCAAATTGCCGACCAAAAGAGTGGCGAGGCTCGTTCAGTTTGCTTACAGGGTGCACCAAGAGAAATGCGCCCCTTTCTTTGCTGTCGATGGGGACACGACTTTGACATGAAAAACGCACAACCAGAAATGCTACGTCAAATGGCCAAGCTATTGACGTGGCCCGACAAACGCAACCCACCCGAAGTTCCTCAGTTAGAGAGTTGGTGCCTGAATCGCGACGAGTTCATCGAGCACGTCGCCGAAGTACACTGCCTGGCAGAAGACAAAGATCGTTGGTTCGAGTTCAGAAAAGATGCGGTCAAAAATCTAATGATCCGGCTAATGTTTGGCGGTAAATACGAGGAGTGGATCGAAACGTCTCTTGGTCGAAACAAATTTACGGAGCCACGTTCTCCGCGGGTAGTCGCACTGGCAAAAGAGCTTCTTGCGCTTCGCGACGCCGTGTTTGCTTCTGATAAGTGGATGGAGTTTTACGAGAAAGACTCTGATCGGCTTCGCAAAGCCGGTACAAAGGACTCTGAGGATGAAATCGGCCGCTCTGTCTTTGCGCGAATCGCGCAGAAAACCGAAAACGATGTTCTAACTGTCATGCGCAAGTTTCTCGCCGAGCGAGGCTGGACGGTTCTCACATTATGCTTTGACGGACTGATTGTGCAGCACAGACCCGAGCGAGTGTTGGATCTGGCCGCAATGAATGCGCGGATACTCTCGGACACGGGATTCCGACTT